>OJAR01000031.1_pt1 | contig 50553 bp, 77 predicted proteins | sample 1589431 | NCBI WGS metagenome assembly OJAR01 (sample SAMN03283242) | human gut metagenome | biome: human-associated habitat; material: feces | host: Homo sapiens | place: Peru | collected 2012 | reverse complement strand
CCTGTTCTGGTGCTTTCTTTGCAGGACGTCCGCGTTTTTTTGTTTTCACTTCTTCAGTAGAAGACTCGTTCATGCTTTCTCCTTAGGTTAAAGTCCCAGTCCTATTTGAACTGGCTTGTTTGTGTATAACTTTTCCAGAACTGTTGCATTGTAGTTGCCAATGCCCTGTCGTTTAGGAAACGACGCTATACACGTAAACGGCTCAGGCATATCATATTCCGATATAAGAGCCGTGTATGGTAACGCTAACGCCCATCTGTAGAACGCCTCGTTATCAAACTCTCCCACGTGATACCCCCTAGTTCCTTTGTACGGGGGGTCGCAGTAAACAATCGTATCAGCAGGACTATAAGGTGACAAATCGACGTCACGATAATCGTTAGAAATAAAGCGAATATTACTACCAACATCTAAGCTCCTGTAATCCTCTAAGTGTTTTATGCGACTTCCGTGTTCAATAAGAAGAGCCGGGTCGCCGTTCTCTCGTTCCACGGAATACATATAATCTTCTTGATTGTTTCCAAAAGACCAGCAGTGTCGCACGTATGCGCCTAGCCAGTTTGGCTTGTCCTTCATTTCAAAGAACATCTCTCTGCTAATAAAATCTTTAGGAATGTTTCCGTGGTGTAAAAGGTGGTTGTGGAGCTCTATTAGCCCGCTGTCCAGGTCGTTGGCCAGAACAGTGAATCCCTTTTGGGCTAAAAGCAACTCTAGAGCCCCACCACCGCAAAATAGACTAACTACGTTTTTGAACGTAAAATTGGTCCGCATTACTGCGTATATATCTTCTGCTATTCTAAACTTATTTCCTAAGTATGGGATATATGGCTGTGACTTCTGCATTACTATACCTTATACCAAAAAGACCCCGTTCTGTCAATCAAAAAACCCTACTAGATTCCACAATAATGTAACTATACTTGGAAAAGTCCACGCCAAGTTGAGTTAGAATACGCTTGCACTGGCCCCTACTCTGTCCATAGACTATTGTTGCGTTGTCGTATACAGAGCAAGGTCTCGTTAGGGCTTCTGTGGGTACTGCTAGGTACATTTTGTTCGCTCCTGTTCTCTTTTGAAGTTGTCTATAAGAATCTGCTTTAGTGTTCGTCTGTCGCTGGGATAAAAATCTTTGCACTGATGATACATGCGTTGTACTTCTTTCCATGCCACTCTCGTTTCTGGTGTGTCTTTCTGGTCGCACGACCATAGAAATAACTGATACGATGTAACCTTAGGATTTCGAAAAAGGTATCGTTTGATTGCGGTCATGTATTCCCCTCGTTGTTACGACTACGGAGCACCGTTTGCGCAGTTCCGGCCTGATTATTGATAATTTCTTACGAGCCTCATATACAGTGGGAAACAATAACATAAGCTCCCCGTCTTTTTTTATCCCACCAATCAGTTCAAATCTAGACATTCTGTAACCTCATTTGTTTCGCCGCAAGAACCAATTTGTCTTTGGTAAGGCCACCGACAATGTATCCATTGGCATCAAAGTTGTCTATCTTTGTATACACATGGTCGTATAGTCCGTTTTTCCAGAACAAACGCCCCATTGCCAACTTGCCGTATCTATCCTTTCTTATAGCCATTAGTGTTGCATATCGCCCCGAGTCCGTGTCGTCAAAAAACGGGTCTCTTGACATTGTAATAACAACAGACGCCACGTCCGTCTTTGGGCTCCCGCCTTTAAGGTCGTACATCCCTGGACACATAACGTTTGCCGGAAGGTCTTTTCTTATCTGGGAAAAGGTTATAATGCACACGTCTCTGTTGAACGCTAGGTCGGCCAATTCTTTCATTGCCGTTCTAATGAACTGCAAATCGGCCCTAGCGTCGTTTGACACGTGGTCAATATGGTCTATCACTATAACCTTCTTTCCAGCGTCTATGCATGATTTTACACGCTCTAGCAATGTCTTTAAGTCCTTGACTCCATCGGTTGATTCAATTAACAAGAAAGTAGGCACCCCGTCTGCCTCTGACGACAGGAGTTTGTCCACTGGCTTGCGATACTGTTCGAATGATTCCGGCGATGCCGAATACGCATTTAGAAACTCACGATACGTCGTTCGTGACTGGTTCCACTGTTTGAACTCCGTAAAGACCATCTGTCTTTCCCAATCGCCGGCAGCGTTTTCCAGCGAAAACAGAACAGTGCTCACGCCCTGTGCGGCCGCATTCATCGCTAACGAATTGGCAAGCGTGGTCTTTCCTGTTCCAGACATCGCGCCTATCACAACAAGGTCGCCACCCATCATCCCTGTCAAATTCTCGTCTAACAACGGAATGCCAAAACTACATAATCTCTTCATTGTGTTGCCCCAGGAACTTTTCTAGTATTTTGTTTGACTTTAGTTCGTCACAATCAGAAAGCGTCTTTATAAGGGCGCCCTCTCCCTCAAAAAATCTCTCCAATAAATCTACCCCGTCGCCCCTTGCTAGTCTAGGCGTTGGGCAAATCGCGTATCTATATCCGGCGCCGTGTGCATCGGAAAGATGCGATAACGCTAAACAAAACGCCTCTGCCGCGTCGTGCCTTTGTATGTTTCCTATCACGACAGGCTCGTCTTCGCCTTGATAACGCACTATTGAATATGACATTATAATCCCCTTTTGCGCGTTATAATAAATTCTATAGTGGGCGCTGTTTGGGAACGCCCTAGCCCTCCGGCTTGCCTGACTCCGGTAAACTGACATCTTTGTGACCGGGTAAGATGCGTACCCTTCACGACAAAACGCTTTATGCCACATATAAAGCACATACTAGCGTGACTTGAACCGCCAGCGCAAAGGGTTATCTCTGCACCCCGTCTCCCACGACGGCACGTATGATTCTGCTTTCATTGCTGCTGGTTAATCCAGAATTCCTAGCGTCTACATAAAGCAGGGAATGTAGATTCTAGGCCCCTTTCCGGACCGCAAGGGCGTGCGGCGAGAACGAATTATGCTTTCGCCTCCGGTGAACTTAACATCTGGACAAGGCTTCTCTGGCCCTATACAGTTCTAGGTCGCCCTTAAAGTATAATGCTCCACCATCTGAAAACCCTTGATAGTGGTTGTCTAGCGCGAACAGAACTGCGTCTACTGCATACGTCCAACATCCCTCAGAAAATGTTTTTAACTCTACCGCCTTTCGTTGTCGTCCAACTTCCGTGTAGGGTGCTATCTTCTTGTTGCGCTTATCACGGCGTGTAGACTCAAAGAATCTAACAAGACCGACCCAATCCCCTGGAGGAACGCCAATAGCGGCAGACACCTCGTCTATATCTTTCAGAAAGGCCGTTGTTCGGGTTATTTGTTGTGCAAATACCTTTCCATCAATAGATAAAGTGACGCCATACGCAATGGCCTCGTCTGCTGTTGTGAACGCTGGAACGCAATTTATGTCTGCTCCAGCAGGCAATAGTCCGGCAGAATCACAAGCGACATACATTATTTTGCTCCTTTGTGGAACAGCGCCAATACAAATGCGCCCATGCCAAGAAGCATCACCCCAAATAGTGCCACAAGCAGCACTCCAAGAACTATTGATATTGGTATCCATAGTGGCGCAAGAACCCATAGCCAACTAATGTTGATGGCTCCGCTAAGTTTTAGAATTAGAAGCAACAATAATATACTCCAAACACCCCAAGAATACATAGTTTTTAGTTTCATATTTTCCTCCAGTTAGAATTTTGTTATAACAACCTGCCCCTGGTTTGATTCGCTGGCCTCTATAGAGGCCATAACCGCTATAACGGCAAGACCAACCGCTACCAAAGCCATTGACTTTGCTACGTGATTGTCACTACTGGAAACGTAACAACAATGACCTCTCGGCCCGTGCCTTTGCGAATCGTAATATCTCGGCCCTGCATTAGCCTTTAACATAAACATAAAAAGCATAACCAGGCCAGCAATGATAGCAAACCCCGCATCTCTAAGTTCTGTCATTCTCAATCCTCCGTGCTAGGGCATTTCGGTCTGTCTTTGAATAGAACCGCTTTAGCGTCTTAGCAGTATACTCTAACGTTATGTCTTTGCGCAAGTCCTCATCTACAATGGTTGCACATACGCCACGCATTGCCTTGAAAAAGTTTGCACGCCCCATTATTTCTTTTGTGTTCCACGACTCTAGTAGTTTGTTCCATAAAAATTCAAACATAGGCACGGACGCGTCTATTATTGGCATTAGTCCTGCGAGTCCTCTTGCCTCAAGGAGGGTGTCAGGGTCTTCCTGGAAAGGTAAGAAAGCAACCCTGACGTCACTGTCATGTCTCACGCATGGCAGACAAATCTTTACGGCTTTTACTGCCGCGTTTCTGCCTGCATCGTCACCATCAAACAAGAACGTAACATTTCTGTTTATCTTGAATAATGTTTTTATGTGGTCCTCCGTAAACGCAGAACCTAGTGGGGCCACTGTCTCTTTTAACCCCGCACACTGCATCTTTATGCAGTCTATCTGACCCTCTACTATTATTGCCCTGTTGTTTCTGTATATAGAATTCTTTGCAGTGTCGAGCCCAAAAAGAACCCGTCGTTTATGAAAGAACTCCGTATCACAGCAGTTCACGTATTTAGGGCTAGTCCCATCAAAAGAGCGTCCAGAGAAAGCAATTACGTTGCCCTTCTCGTCCTTGATAGGAAACATAATACGATTCTTAAAAAAATCGTATAATCCGTTTACCCCCTGCCTTACCAACAAGCATGCGTTTAGCGATTCTAACGGCTCGTTGACAAACAGCTCCGACAGCGTATTTGCGTTTGGTGCAAACCCTATGTCGTATTTTGACATCATTTCTTTCGTGAATCCACGTGACTCAAGATACGCTATTGCACCCTTGCCGACACTAGAATTCAATAATCGTTTGTATTCTCTCGTTGCTCTAGCATACAAGTCTAGATACTTGCTACGTCTTTCATTGCGCTTTTGGTCGGTTCCGCCTCGTTCTGTGGGTAACTCTACCCCTGCTAGTTCGGCTAGTTCCTTTGCGGCCGCCATAAAGTCGCAATTCAGATACCGCATAACAAAAGAGAACACATCTCCGTGTGCACCACAGCCAAAGCAATGGTAACAGCCACGCTTGTCGCTTACAGTCATACTCGGCGTCTTCTCGTTATGAAACGGGCAACAACACCAGTATGCTTGTCCGCGCTTGGCCATGGGCACGTATCTACTAACGACATCTACGATTGATAGCCTGTTTCTTATCTCGTCTGTAAAATTGTGTGTGCTATACTTCGTCATGCCGTTAGTTATCCCTTATATTTAATCCCTTTTGTCCTCTTTCTTTTAACACTTTGTTTATGCTTGCTAGTTGTTCTCTTAACGATACTCTGCGTCGCTTTAACCACTGGGTCGTATATAGATAATGTTTATATTTGTCTTTCATAGTTGTTCCTTTTGTTCTGTTTGTATTTTCGCCCAAAGTGCTGATGTTGTATTGCTTTTACTTATATTTCACCACCCTAATTCTTCATTTAGATTTTTTCCTTGTCTAATCCGCAACCAAACATTAAAAGGTATTCTCATCACTTGTCCTTTTTGTAGAACACGCGCATCGCACGCAGCTCCATGTAGAAGTCTTCCAGTATGCCGTATTCTATGCTACGGCTTAGCTCTGGCATACACCAGTTGAATACTACGTCTAACAACCATAATTTTATCCTTGTCATTTCACATCCTTTTTGGATTTGTTGGGTCATCTCCTGTATCTTTTGATATGTGAGATTTATAGTTTCGTGCTGCCATCTTTTAATCTTCTGAATTCGTTGAGTTTTCATTTCCCACCACCATCAAACTGTCTTTCCAGTCACCTTCAAATGGTGCTATGTCAAAAGCGTTGCTTAAACATATATACTCGTCCATAAAATTAGCGTTGAATCCCCAAATAAAATCATTGTGAGAAGTGCGAAAGTTATACCAACACCACGTTCCGTCTTTATCCATCGCGACGAACCCAGGTTTCATCAGTGGTAAAAGGTCATATATCGTTATTTGTTTCATCGGTTAGTCCTCATCTTTCCATCGGTCATCTATTTCTCTTTGTATTTGGTCTGGCAAGTAAATGCATGTACCTGCACGAGGCACAGAAGAGAACAACCTCTTTAATTCTTTAACTTCACAATCCTTTGAACAATAAAAAGCACCATTCCATCCAGTTCTAAAACGTCTTATACATTTATCGTCTATTATTTCATATAAAGATGTTCCTGTACGTCCACAATGTTCGCATACAATAGGTCTAGTTGGTTCCATATCTTATTCCTCTTATTTTGTTCTATTTTGCCAAGCGCTTTTGGGCGCACAACAACCGCACAATTCACACACCACAGTATGGACAATTCATTTCGTATCCTTTTTGAACTCGCTTATTGCTAGATATAATCCACACAACAAAATCTCGGCCATCGCCTCTAAGAAAGCAGCCGTGGCCAATTGCACTGTGTCTTGCGCGAACCGCACGCCAAATGCACTACAAACCAAATCAATCAACACTAATATAAAACATATCATTTCAATTCCTTTTTTTACAATTATTCTACAAACGCGGAATGCATAGAAAACTGCTCTACTACGCTAACCTTAGCGCAGTCGCGGGCTTTTAGAAAAGCCAAACAATCCTTTGCCGCTTGAAAGTCGTCAAAAATATCGTAAATGTTTGTCTCTGAATGTTCGGTGTCAATTTCCCAAACAATCCAAATTGTTTTCATTTTGTGCCTCCATAGGTGCATTTAGCCGTGTTTTTTTATTCAAAACAAGCAGCCTGGAATCTCGGTGGGAGCGCCAGTCAGGTGTTGCATCCTGATTCCACCCTAGGGTCTGGCACCGGCTCCCATTAGTTACGGAGCGTCGTTATTTGTGACGACGTTTGCCCGTATAAAATACGTGAGCAGTTTTAACACATGCTCGGGTGCGCCCCTGCTGGTTCCATGTCTTTGCCGTCTACCTTTCCGTTGACACGGCTTATTCTGAATCCCCTAGCGTTCAGACCATACTTTACGATTATGGTGGGGTAGCATCGCAGTAAGGCTCGACTTGCCTGTGATAAACAAATCGACAGATAGGGCTATTACACCCTATCTCGTTGATTAGTCTTCAAAAACAGATTCTGGGTTGGCTTTCAATGCCTCGATAGCGTCTACCAGAGCCTGAACGTCGGCCTTCTTTTCGCCTTTCAACGACTTGATAACGCTTTCAATGTCGCCTTTTGCTTTTGCCTCTTCACAACGTTCGTGCAAAGCAGCCAGATAACCGCGCATTTTCGCAGTAAATTTCTTTGCCAGGTTGTAGCTCTTGAAGTCTACCTTCTGGATAACTGGCTTCAAATCCGACAGTGCTACGCCGTTATTGTCCGACGACACATATTCGAATTTATTGATGACCTTTTTTACCTTGAAATAAGCCAACGCTGAGTGTGCCCAGACAGAAAACACGTCCCCTTTAGCGACATCGCCATTAAAGGTATATACACGCGCTTCTCCGTCTACGGCGTTTTTACCTGTTTTTGTAATCAAGTTCCCAAACATTACCATGGTTGGTGCTGCTTTTGGTGTTGTTGTTGTTTTTGTTTTAGCCATTCCATTTCTCCTTTGTTTATTTAGTTTGACTAGGCTAGCCTCATCAGTATCTACTTAGCCAATGTAGATAGACAACACGGCACTGATACTGCCGTATCGTTTCGGCGCAATTATGCCGCGATTGCTCCCTTATTCCAACCGTCAATAAATTCCTCAATCTCGTCACGCAATGCATCCAAGCAGGTTGTGACGTTGACGTATTTCACGTCGGCCCCTGTGGGTTGTTTTGGCATAAAACACACATCAAACAATAGTTTGTCTAGGTTTTTAATGTTAACCAATACGTTGCTCGACACCATTCGGTGGATTGTATTACATACCAACCAAGACACCCTTGCCTCTTCCGCGCCCTCAACAACTTCGTCATAGTTGGAGCATTTTCTAAGGCTTTGTAGTTTTGCCTGTGTCTCCTCCCATAAAGTCTTACGCAAATATTGCAAGTATGAAGGCTGTGGATTATTCTGTGTGACAGGCTCAAGTTCTTTAACTGAAAGAGCCGACAGTTTATACATTCCTTCTCTTGAATAGATAAGCCCCTGGTATTCAGTCGGTCCATACACAACGCTTGTCTTATCGTTAACCCAGTGTCTCTGAAACGGGTCATATCTAACCACAGGTTTGTTTGGATGCCAATACGGCGTCCCTAGACGGTACTTGTCCATCGCAAACGTTCCAACAGTGGGCTCTGTTACACCATCTTGAATCTCGGACGGGCTATATTTTGTTTGATTTGATGACAGTGCCGGGGACGACGTTGTTGTTGTAGTCGATGCGTTTGATACTTTATCACAGGTAGTTGACGTTCTGTAGACTCCATAGTTCCCGTATGTATCGAACGCACTTTCGTTTGAATACCAAGTTCCATTGTCGGTTTTACCCTTGTTGGCGTTTAGGATAACAATCTCCCCGGTATGGTTGTCCATTACGGCAAACTTTGAATATCCAATAGCGAACTCGATAAGGTCTTTGGACGCTTTAATCCAGTTCATTGTTTTACCCACAAAAAAGCAATCGCCGAAGGTCTCAGAATCCGTCTTGTCGCCGCGCGGTTGTATTGACAACGTTCCGTTATGCGCAAACGTAATGTGCTCATAACAGAACGGATGTGTATTGGTCTTGCATACCTTGCCACGACTCATGATGCGGAAATGTGCAATGAACGCGTTTTCTTTCTTGTTAAACTTGCTCAAGTAAGACAAGAATTCGTCTTTGTTCATCATTCCCTTTTTCATGTATGCGGACTTATCGCCAGGACGGAAGAACACTACACCACCTCCGTCTTTGTTGTGGTCCCAGGCTCGCTCAAGATTTTCTTTTGGAACGGGGTCTACGCCTGCTGGTTTTGCTATGATAATACACATTATAGTCTCCTTAAATTACCTTTTGTTCTTCAACAATGTTTCCGTTTTTCAGTTGTTGTTCCTGACACTCTGCAATGAACTTTTTAGTTCCAACAGAAAAAGATTTTATAAAGTCGTCAGGATGTATCTTGTTGCGAACTAATGTCACATACTCCTTGACAAACTTCATTCGTTTTAGAATCTCCTTACTATCTAAGCAAGCGCTAAAACATCTAAATTCAACAGTTCCTGCACGATTATATGATATGCAGGCGTGGTGGTCCGTATATCGAGCCTTGCGAACACCACCGTCCTCTGCCGCCTCGCGTGATTCTGGGTGCACATTATCAATATACGCCCATCTGTCCAGTCTTTCTCTAGACCGCCCAGAAACAATCAACATCAGATTTTGAATATCCTTGCGCGACTGCAACAGCTCAAACGAACGCCGTGCCAATGATTGCATTTGGTCTGATGACAACTGTACAAAACTCGCATGGATATGCACGCCTGCGCTTGCCCCAACATGCCCGCCGTATTTTTTTACGACCTCGCATACAGGTTTTAATGGGCTTGCGTGTTTCCACCACGAATATGAACCGCAGTCCCACGATAACTCATTCTTACCGTTATATGGCGACCCTTGGTCTGTGTATTCTGTTTTTGGGTCTAGCGCAATAGAACTATCATACCCGTAATGCAATTTACCCTGATGTGCAAGTTGTAACTCAAGCCATCCATAAAAATAGCCCTCAAACTCTTGTTCTAGCCCTAATATTACCGTGTTCTTCTTATCCATTGGCGTCATGAATCTAGACGGGCGTCTAGAAAACCCATAAGAACCTACGGACATTTGCGTATTACTTGCACAACTCCTGCAAATTCTTCGTCCCTGTGGGTCATTCGGAACTCGTTTCGTCTGAAGATTTTCCATGCCCTTACGAACTATCGTAACGATTTGGCAACCGCAATACGCGCAAGTTTCTATCTGCTTTTCAAACTTTTTATTTGAAAGATTGTAGAACTTTACATTTGGCGATTTTGTCCGATATGTTGAAAACTCCGGAAACGGCGTTTCTTCTACGCCTTTCCAGATTGGGTCGCAAAACTTTCCTGCGTCGGTCACGTTCCCAAATTTCCAATAACGGAATACTGGGAATTCGTCATGAAGAACTCTTGCGGCAAGCGCATTCCTAAACACAAACGTTGAAGACGATATTTGGTCGCCATTATATTCGCCGCAAAGCTCGCGCACCCTATTCAAAAAGACTAAGTCGGGTCGAGTAATTGTTATGTAAATCATTTTAACTCCTCCGTATTATGGTTGTGGTTCGCACCATCCATACTTTTCTCTTGCGTATGCTTTTAACGAATCCGGCAATCGACTCATCACATCGTTCGTTGACATACCAACCTGATGCGGATTGTCTATAAACAACATATCAACGTAGTCCTCGCCCATTGTTTTTGGCATCTTTGTCCATATGTTTTTATAATCAACCCCCTTGCGTATCAGGCACTTGACAAGTGCGTTTGCAAATCGCAATCGTTTTTTGAATAGGTCTGCATTTGTGGTAGACTCCCATACACGAATTTCAAGTGTCTTAAAGCAATTAAATTGGTCTCTTATAATATTAGCCCCAAGCCCGTATCGAGGATTGGCCTGTCGGCAAGAAATTGGCTGCAAGAACTTGTTCGTTCCGGTTATGTCGTTACGACTCTTGTAAATTGCCACTTTTATCTTTGGATGCGACACATGGACGTGTTGCCCGGCAGAACGGCCAGCAGAAAATCCAATTTCTTTCATTGCAGAAAGAACTCGTTCTATTGCGTCTTTGCGCCACTTGCCCAGTGTTGGATGGTTGAAACGAATTTCAGGACCGTAACCGAGAACACTACAATCTCGTCCGATATTGTCAACAATACTCATTTTTGATATTTTTTTTACCTTTTCTTTCAATGGACCTTCTCCAAAACGGGCAAGTTCTGGTGTAGTGGCTTCTAATTCTAACTCTGAGCCAACCTCATTTTTTATACCAGAATAAGCCGTATTAAATATAGTTTTTATTCCAGAAAGCCGTTCCGGCTTTACCGGATTATCTATAAACGTAACACGCAGAGAGTCGCTAGAATGCTCAAACCACTGTCGTAAAGCCGCTGTAGTTCCAGAAGCCCAGTCGGTATCGTTGTCTGTTCTGCATAAAATACCCGATATGGTATCACGGTAGAAGTGTGTCGTCAACAAGCGGCCTACTCTATTATCTCTCTCGGCGGGCATCAATATGTTCCATATGGGATAGGAATATAACTCGTTGTTTTCAAGCACGGCGTCGCATACTTTTGTTTGCTCATTGCTCTTAAAACAAATTTTTACCTTTCGCATAGTCCCCTCTGGTAAAAAATCACGAGCCCTTAGCGAGTCAAACGACTCATGAGTAAATTCTATCTCTGTTCCAGTTTTATACATTTTCCTTTCCTTTTGTTTCTCGTATTAAAACTCTACTCAAAAACGAGTAATTATAAGCACACGCGCGTAATATATATAACCTATAACCAGGTATATATTATATTTATATATATATTATATATATTATATATTATATATAATCCCGTTATAGGATAATACGCTAGACAATGCCTCTATCTTGCTGAACAAATACCACCCATTATCGTAGTCTTTGTCCACACAGACCTCGTTGCCGTTCTTGTCTTTCACTATTGTCCCTATAAATCCGGGATATAGACGTTCCATTTTCTGTTTCTTTGGGTCTGTTGCCACAAATTCGCCATATCCGTCCCCCCTGTCTATACACACATAGGGCGCAGTATATACGACTTCCTCGTAGCCAGAATCGTCCGTATCTTTGAACAAGACTTCATACTTAACCCCCTTTACTATCTTAGTTGCCATTTTTATGCCCCTACAACGTGTTTTATTAGTCTGATGGTATAGTTATGCCACTTTTTTCTTTTTGCGCGTTCTAGACCCACTACAAGCGATTTCTAGACTATTTTCTATCGGCTCATTGACTAGTAATGGAATTACAAAGTAAATATTGCCCCGTAATGAACGCTTATTTAGCGCGTCTACCTTCTTTTGACAGTCTTCGTCAGTGGTAAATACCCCGTATCGTGGGCAATACTTTACCTGTTCAAAGATGGTATTGCCTCTCGAATGCGCCGCAACCATGAACACTTCAACTTTTTTTATCATTGTTTACTCTATTGTTTCTTGTGGCTAGTCTTTGTTTCCAGATACAGTCATTCGCATAGAATTTGTGCCCAGCCATGCAATATCAACCACGTTATTGTAAACGTCCTCTCGTGGGACAGCAATGCACTTTTCTCGTGAAATTGCAAACATGTATTTTCCGTGTTTAGCTCCAACATAAAAACCCATCATACAAATCTTTTTCTTGTTGTTTCTCAATACGTATAAATGTGATTTGCGTAGTAGTGGCGTAGTCATATTAGTCTCCTTTTGTTTGATTTGGCCAATGATTTATTTGTCTCCGTCAACAAATAAACTATTGACTTTACTTTGAAAGTTGCGCCCAATGTTATCGGCGTGGGCGCCTCGCCGCGGCAGTAGGAAACAAACCTAGGGAAAAACTACTGCCGATAATGGTGCACGAGAAGGGATTTGAACCCTTATGTATCTCTACACTGGAACCTAAATCCAGCGCGTCTACCAATTCCGCCACACGTGCGTGTATTCTTTGAACAGGGCTCGTAACTCCATAACCACACAGGACTGGCCCAGGTCTTGCTCCAAGGAGCGCACTGGGAATTACCTGCCGTAGTATACAGACGAGCCCTGTTCACTTTATCCGTGCCATTATTACATACGACTATTTCACGATTTACTGCTTTTTAGGCACGAAAACTCTTTAATTTCTTATCCTTTTTTAACAAGACAACGGTAGTGGCATTTGTGCCAAGTCGTCATCTTTTATCTCTTGTAACTCATCAAATTCCGTATCCCAAGTTCCGTAGTCCGGCTCTTCCGGCATGGGCTGTTGTGCTGTCTCCGTAACAAAAACGCCATCTATGCACACTGGAAACGGTATTCTCTCACCCAATGTCAAATCGCCATTTTCTTGTTCGTCGTATATACGCAGCTCAAGTTGCGATACCATACCGGCGTAGTCTTGGGCTAATGCCGTAGCAATATCAGTAGCCTCCGTAGTAGTGATAAGTGCGTCCTGGCTCGTGATGCTAAACAGTATATAAAGCGTAATCGCGTTTGGTATCATTTAATTCTCCGTAGCCTGTTTTTTTCGTAGTTTCCGTAGTTGAACTCGATTTTTCACAATTTCAAAAAATCTAGAAAAATCAACGTGTTTTCCCATAGAATTCGTTGTATCTCCGAACAAACGCCGCAACAACTAAATTTACTTTCCGGTTAGTTGCCCCTGGTTGTTCTCGTGCTATTGTTCTTAAAGCAAACTCAACAGTGCTCGGTAAACAGTTGAATTCACGGCCTTTATTATAGATAACGTTCAACTTGTCCAGTAATCCGTCAATGCCTTTATGCTCGCGCCCGAACTTAATCAATGTATATGTGTCGCACATAGTATTCTCCTTACTTTGTTTTTTATATAAAAAATACCCGAATTTTATCGGGTATAGACCGCCTCGCGCGAGGTCTCGTCCTGTTATAACATGTTGACGTTCGTCCCCCGTGCTTTCAACGGAATAAATTGCGCCTTGTATAGTTGTCTGTCCGAACCTATAACACGAACCTGTGCCATAGCACGCAGGCGTTCGCAGGCGTCGTGATACATATCCCTTTTATGGCGCAAATGTGCTTTTATATCGTCCATAGATTCGCCCTTGCATACTGTAAAGCTCATCAGTCCTGCACAACGGGACACGTCGTCTGGACGCTTGCCGTCAATGTGCCAGCCGTTTATGTATATCTTGCCAGCAGGCGCACCGAATACGTCCAGCCACGCGTAAATAACTTTCATACCCTTCCCCCTTTCCATATAAGACTATAACGCCAGTAAATCGTCCACTGTGTATTCTGTGGCCTGTTTGTATGGGTCTGGCGCGGGCGTCATGCCATCGTGTGTAATAAACCGCACGTCGTCCGGGGTCAACTTTCCGAATTTTTCCAGATAGTCCACCGCCCCTTCTTTCAGTTTCCCATGTAAACGCTTACCCCGTGCAGTCTGCTGTGAATAGTCTGGCACATAGACGCCCCCAGTATAGCGCGTATCGTCCATACACAGATACATACACGGCTCGCCCCCACGAATAACCAACTGCCCTGCCGTCGGTGGCAACTGCCAGCCCTTGTGCGCGTTCAACGAGTCCACCTTATCCAATGGCACATATACAACCGCTTTTATCAACTTGCCAGTCTTACCGTCTTTATGTTTGGCGGTTAAATACTGCGCCGTTCCCCGTTCGTTCAACACGTCGTTATACGTCGCCCCGTCTTTTCTTGTTGCCATATCAGTCCCCCTATGTTTCGTTCAATTATGATATACAGACACCCTATATATCTACAATAGACACATACTATATATGCCTATGATAGATATATCACGCCACCCCAGCACACGCATACACCGCATACTAGATACATATACAACGGATATATCACGCGGATACCTATAACGACACTAGGACTATAACACCCAGCCACGCTATTACTACGCACACCCACAGCAATACGCCAAACGCTATCCAGCTCTTGCAATCATATACACCACTGGCACGCATACACACCACGACGATAGCCGACGCAATCAATGATAATAACGCTATATTTGATAACATTGCCTTTCCCCTTTGCTTTACGATACCATTATGACACAACTGCACCACAATACATAATTTTGGACCGCAAACGCAACCCCCGATTGAGCCCCAGGCAACCCCCGGAAACCCGCGGAAAACTAGGAAAAAAGAATTCTTTCGCGAGGGGAAGGGATTCTAACCCCGCATCTATCTAGGGGGTGGGTGGTAGGTAGTAGGGGGTGGTATGGTGTATATATATTCCCTGTAGTGGTGGGGGTTGACTTGTTACGTATGAATATGATAAGGTGTATATATGTTTTGGTACGGGGGATGGTCTCCGTGTATGCAAGGAAGAAGTGATAGGGGGTACTATATATGAAGAAGCGTATTAACCGTGTTATATGTCGTTTATTTGGGCGGCATTGGTTTGTTATTGGGACGGACATAAGGGATGGCCGTGTTACATTGGAGTGTCCTTATTGTGGGGAAACTCTGTTTGACTATGAGGAACATGAAGGTGATGGCAAGTAGGATATAGGGGGATGCGATGCGCGACAAGAGATGGATGGCTCTGACTAGTAATGGGAATGCGATTAGATGTTGTATATGTGGGGAACTGATAGAACGTAAGAAAGACATTAGTAGGGAGCACGAACCGCCTTTGTCGCGCGGTGGTCGGCCTTGGCAATGGAAGTACGCTCACAAGTGGTGTAATCATCAGAAGGGTGCGCTGACGTTGGAGGAATACAAGGTTTGGCTGGAACTGGAAAATAAGAGACATGGGAATAGTAGATGAGGTTATATGCGATTAGATTTCCCGACAAGGGCGTGTACTATGTTGGTCACGAAGAAGGGGAAGGCCGTCTTATTAAGAATATTACGGTGGACGGCAATCTGAATTGTGTTATAGGTATTGGGAAGGAAAAGAACGCTCGGCTGTTGGCTCAGTATTTGACGGCGTTTAGTGGGAATGCCACGGAAGTGGTGGCGTTTGAACGGAACAGTGAAATGATTGGCAGAATTGCCACATTCCAGGTTCCAGAAGAAGAGGTGCCAGATGCAGGAAAAGACTCTGCCGAGTAATTTAAGCAATCCGGAAACAAGGAAGAAGTGGGAAGAACAGAAGGGTCGGTTAGCGGACCCTGTTCTGCGTGCTCAGGCTATTGCTGCTAGAAAGGCGAAGGAAGATGCTGCGTTCAGAGACCCTCAGGCATATCTGAAGCGTCTGTTCAATACTCCGAAGAAGGGCGGATGCACTATTAAGGTGACGTGTTCTGCTATTGAGGCGGCTACTAGACGGCTAAGCGAGTACATGATAAACCACGACTTTACTGGGGCCGACGGGGACTTTAACATTAAGGAATACCTGTCTGTTCTAGAGAATCTAAAGAAGACCATAGCGTTCTTGGACGAATTGAACAGTGCTGCTGCTGGCAAGGCTATCAACAATATGATTAGGGTTGAAAGCATGACAATTAACAACACTAGTAAGACCGGTGGCGCTGTTGGGTCTATTATGGATATTGAACCGGCCAGATTAAGCGAATTGACTTCAAATGAACAACGATAGACTAGAACATCTGCGGAAAGTGTATTCTGAGTATCCTAGACGGCAACTGGCCGAACAGTTGCTTTTGGACTTCAAGGAATACGTCAAGTGGATTCATTTTACTATTAACGGGACTGAATATGATATGGAGCCGGTGCATATTAGGATATGTGACGTACTTCAGAAGTATACGGAGCAGCGCAACGACAAGCGCAACCTGATGATTAACTGTCCGCCGGGGACTGGGAAGTCGTTGTTGTTGCAGTATTGGATTACGTGGAACTTCGCTCGCAACAAGCAGTGTATGTTCTGCTATGTGGCTTACGGCGACAGGCTTATCAAGAAACTGTCTAGGGAAAGCCGAAACCTTATGATGATTCCTGAATGGGAAGAACTGTTTGGGAAGGAAATGGACCCGAACGACAAGTCGGTACTTAACTACCATTTGCTGTCTGGTGGTTCTCGTTCTGGATTGACCGCTGGTACTATACAGTCTGGATTGTTGGGTTTGGACGCTGGGAATCCTGCTTCTAAGATACCGTTTAGTGGGGCTTTGATTCTGGACGACATTAACTCTCCGGAAGTTGTAAGTTCTCTGAATGAACAGACGGAAACGCCCGAAACATACAACAGAAAACTGACAACGCGTCGTCGTACACCAAGAACCCCCACCGTATGCATTATGCAGAGACACCATAAGAACGACTTTGCTGGTTGGATATGGGAACACGAGCGCGACGAATGGGAATGGGTTGTTATACCGGCTATAAACGACGATGGCACGTCATTCTATCAGAAACGCTACCCTATTGACGATTTGCGCAGAATAGAACGCAGTCAGCCGTATATCTTTGCTTCTATGTATCAGCAGAACCCAATGGCGGCACAAGGAGCATTGTTTAAGCGCGAATGGATGCGGTACTATGATATTACACCAGAAAAAATGAAGAAGACATTTATAACCACCGACACGGCATTTACGCTTACCGGAGACTATACGGTGTTTTGTTGTTGGGGCGTAGGCGAAGATAACAACCTATACCTACTAAGAATGCGACGCGGAAGATGGGAATCTTACGAGGTTAAGAAATTCCTTATAGAGTTCTTTAATCAGTGTAACGTTGCTTGGAAGAAGTGCAGACGAGTATATATAGAAAACACGCTGTCTGGTATTACTCTGATTCAGGAACTTAAGCGTGAAGTTCCAAAGATGGCTATCGTCGAGGTACGCCGTGGTGCTAAAAAATCTAAGCGTATGCGTATAGAGGATTCGGCTATATGGTGCGAGGCAGGACGCGTATGGTTCAAGAAGACCGACCCGTGTCTGGCAGAGGTTTATTCCGAGATGATTAACTACAACCCCGACGAGAAGAACCCCCGAGACGATATTTTGGATAATATTGCAGACGCTTGCCAGGTTGCGTTTGCCGGGACCACTAGTTCTATATATATTTGACAGCATTGCATAATTTTGATACTATTAGCCATAAGTTCAACCTAATAAAAGGTTATTTATGGCTACTTTCAAAAACGCTATAGCAATCGTGGCTGCTCTTGCAATAGGCTGCATTGTTATGGGTTCGGACGAGCTTCCCCGAAGTACCCCTCATGGGGACTATAAAGAAGAAGCACAAGCATATACTAAGGGATGGGAGAAGTTACGCTTAACTGCGTATAAAGACAACACGCGGTACTCTATTGGGTACGGCACCATTTCTCATGTTGAAGAAAAGATAACTCTAACAGAAGCAGACAAACGTTTCTCCGTCTATTGGGAAGAACACATAGGCGACATAAGTAAGTACGTCTCAAATAAGGGGCAATATATCGCTCTTGCTGATACTATGTACAACAAAGGCGGCACAGCCAAAAAGTACTTAACAAACGGTAAGATAGACTGCGACAAGGTTGCTCATATGCGTCCCATTAACAAACGATACTACTCTGGTGTTAAGAACCGTAGTGTTATAAACTATAAACTGTGTACCGGAGAACTCCAGTGGAACGAGGTACACAAGACTCCTAAAAATAAGGATTTATGATGTATTTATCAGAACATTTCACTTTAGAAGAACTATCCATAACTTCACATAGCGATTTGCGTGCGAGAAATGGGGCCTACGCACGCAAAAACGTTTCCAGGCTACAGGCGCTAGCAAAAGATGTTTTAGAGCCATGTAGGGCCATTTTAGGACCAATGGTGATTACATCTGGTTGCCGGTGCCCCGAACTAAACAAACGGGTGGGTGGAAGTCCTCGTTCTCAGCACTGTCTGTGTGAAGCGGCAGACTTCATTCCGTCCAAAGTTCCGCTAAAAGCGGCGTTTGACTTGATCCGCAAAAGTGGTATACAATATGGGCAACTGATATTGGAAAGGGTTTCTGGCGTTGAGTGGATTCATATATCGCTTGGGGAACCATACCGCCCTAAGTCTAGATGCAATCAGGCGCTAGTGTATGACGGCAAGAAATATAAGGCTGTGTAATGATAGAACTTGAAACTGTATTCTGTGTAAAGTATAAGCCACGAAAGGAAGCCGGCCCTATAAAGTATGGTGTGCTTGTTGGCGAAACTGACGAATACTGGATGCTGGCCGAGGCGGACGACAAACTTATAAGCAAGTCCTACTACCATTACCAGCGCATTAAACCGGAGGAGTACTTAGATGCAGTTCAGAATCAAAGGGAAGTTTCCAGGGATGAACGAGATAGTGAATGCCGATAGAAGACATTGGGCTATTGGGGCCAAACTTAAGAAGCAGTCCACAGAAGCAATCCTAGCACAGTTGCCAGACGCTGAAATTTCGACGCCTGCGCGTTTTAACTTCGTTTTGGCTACAAGTACTAGGAAAGACCCGGATAACCTTTCTGCGGGCTTTAATAAAGCGTTTTTCGATGCATTGCAGACAAAGGGACTAATCCCTAATGACTCTATAAAGGAAATAACCTCTATAAACTATACCTTTGTAAGGTCAGAAGAAGACTATGTCGATGTAGAGGTTACACAAGGGTAAATTCTCGCTAAGAAAGAAAGTAATACAAAGAAAGAATTATTATTTAATATAATATATATAAATATAATATATTATTATAATATATATAATATATATATAAATATAATATATAAAATATATATATACTCTCCAGAGTATATATTCTTCTTTTCTTTTATGTTACTTTTCTTTTCTTCTTTATGAAGAAACCCGGGAGTTTCCCGGGCGTCTTTTTAAGAAAGCGTTCTGTTTAGAAAACCGAGCCGCTGTTGGAGTTCTTTTGCTTGGCTTGCAAACAGATCGTTCTCGCCTTGCGTGATGTCTTTTTGCATCAAACGAGCAATGGTTTCGAGCACCTTGTTTAGCAATCCACGAGCTTCTTCCAAAAGTTCTTGGTTATTCTTCCCTGGTTCTGAGATTATGTCAGCAGTATTTGTGACAATGTCTTTCCCAGAAAGTGCGGGCAGGTTGCGTCCTAAAAAGACCACTTCTTGAATGTCGTCGCGCATAGAGCTCAGCGATGGGCCGTCGACGCCTTCGATTATTGTGTCGAACAATTCGTGCAACTGTCTGAAGTCGATTCCGGACGCTTGATAGTGCCCGTCCTTGCAGCACAGTTCTAGGGCCATAAGTTCGGCAATGTATTCTTTAACTAGTTCAAGCATTTTTCTTCCTTATGGATTATAAGCGGTGTTAACTTATTGTAGGTTTCTTCCAAAGAGGCAACGTCAAGCGATTCAAGTAGTCGCGACCATTCTTCGCGCTCCTTATTGTAGGAGTATTTCCTTGTAAGTTGCCCCTTCGAAATCCGTTCACATTCCTTGTGTATAAGATATAACCTAAGAGTTTCTGCCTCTTCTTTTGTGTCAAGGTAATAGAACGTGTATGAACGTCTTCCATTGCGCTGGTTGGGCTTAGCGGTATAGACCTCCCACTTGTTGAGAGTCTTGCCGTCCTTCATTATGACGAAACATACATTACTTACTTCCATGATTGTCATTATATCACGAGCGCTTGCAAAGTGTCAACAAGTGTGATATAGTAAGAATGAAATTAAGGACGAGCTCCTGCTCATTTTTGTATTGAGATTGTTATGACACAAAAACACACTAAAGAACAGATTGAGGTTCTGAATAATTCTATGGCGCAACTTGCGGGCTCCGTTGCTGCTGGTGCTGTTCCGCAGATGTCGCCTATGCTGCGCCCTACGCCTAATTCCGTAAACGAAATAGATATGTTGGCGTGCAACGTTCGTGGTTCGTTTATCACTATGAATCGTACCCTGCTTTCGCTGCTGTATTCGCAGTATGGGATTGTTCAGGCCTCTATTGAAGTTCCCGTACTTGATGCATTTCGTGGCGAAATAAAGGTTCGTGGGTACGAACGCGACATAGTTGGTGGCAAGCCCAATAAGCAGGACTGGCTTAAGTTCTTCAAGAACGAAGACGATGATACTGCGTCTAAGAAGGGCGACGACTATGATGCCGACCGCGAGTTCATGGAACGTCGTAAACAATGGGAAAGAGAACAGTTTCGTAAGGACGTAGAACGTCAAACTGCGTCAGAAGAAAACTTTAGGCGCGAGATTACAAAGGAAGAAGAAGCCAGGGTTATGGCGTTTCTTCGTCGTGAACAGATTTGGCAGAAGTTCCAGCAGGCGCTTATATGGATGCGTTTGTTCGGCGGAGCTGGCATTGTGATTATGGACGGCCGCAACCCGTCAGCCCCGTTAAACCTTGAACGTATAAACAAGTACACGAACCTGGACTTCTATGTCGCCGACAACTGGGAATTGTCTGGCGCAACGACAAACAACGCTTTGGGCGTTGTGGACTGGCTGTCAGATACGCCGTTTTATTTGATGGGGCACCCTGTACACCGTTCGCGTGTGTTGGTGTTTAAGGGTAAAGAAATTCCGTCTATGTTCCGCGCAGTCGGCCGTGGCTGGGGATTATCCATTCTTGAGTCTTTTGTCCGTACGCTGAACAAGAACATAAAGAACGAAAACGTTATCTATGAACTTCTTGACGAAGCGAAGATGGACGTATACAAGTTAAACGAACTTAACGACAGTATGTTGGAAGAAGATTCAACCGAGGCTGTTAAGAAGCGTTTGGCGTATGCGCAGATGATCAAAAACTATATGAAGGCATTGGTTCTTGATACTACTGACGACTACGCACAGAAACAGATTCACTTCTCTGGGCTTGCGGACCTTAAGGAAGACGCCCGTATAGATATGGCTGCAGACACGCGCATTCAGATTACTAAACTGTTCGGAATGACGCCTGCTGGCTTTAACTCTGGGGAGGCCGACCGCGCGACCTACAACGATATGGTTGAGGCAGAGGTTCGTTTCCCGTGCGAGCCAAATATGATTCGTATGCTGGAAATTATTGGCCGCAAGGTTCTAGAAAAAAGTCTAGACTGGGATTTTGAATGGCCAGAACTAGAACGGATGAGCAAGTACGAAGAAGCGAAGATGAAGACTTTGGACTTGGCTAACCTGAACGAAGCCAACGTTTGGGGCCGTATATCTAACTATGAATGGACTCAGGGCGTAAACGATAAGAACCTGCTTAATATGACGGTATCTTACAAGCCAGAGTTTATACCAGACCCGTTGGCTAAACAAGTGTTTAAGCCTGGCTTTGGTGGAGGTAAATAATGACTACATACTTTAATAAAGAGATAACAATCCCAAAGATGGAAGAAAATAACTTCCCTAAGGGGCGTACGTTCACTGCGAAGTTTATAGAATCCGGTCCTGCTGGATATGGAAACTTCAAGGTGTTTCTGGAACCAGAAGGCGTGCCTGCACTGGCTATGTCTTTGAAGGGCTGCCCGGTGGTGCTTGGCCACGTCGGCGAAATGTCTTATGACGAGATGCTGAAGAAAGCGGTTGGGTACGTTGTTAATGTTCATAGCAACGAAGACGCAACAGTTTGGTACGCAGATTTTGTTATATTCAAAGAAGACGCGTTAAAGTCTTATGACGACGGTAACACCCGTTTTGTCAGTTGCACGTATCGTCCAAAGTATTCTGAAATAGCGGAGAAGAGACGCAACGGAATCACTTACGACCGTATCGTTGTTGGCGGCGATATGATAGAGCTTGCATTAGTAAAAAAGCCGAGGTATAATGATACTGACATATGGGAGAACTCGGACGACGATAACTTCGTCTTTGGCGAGACTATATTAGTTAACGAAAAGGCTGAAAAGATGGGACTGTTTGGAACAAAAAAAGAACAAGTTTCTGTGGAACCAGACATTCTGTTTAATACAGACGCAGGCGAAAAAACCATTGAAGAAATGATGATTCTGGTTAACGAAGGCGTCAAAGTTGCAGAAGAATTGGCGTCCGCTAAACAAAAGATTGAAGCGACCGAAGCAGAATTGCAGAAAGCGAATGAAGCGAAAGAAGCCGCTGAAAAAGAATTAGCCGAAGCAAAAGAGGCATTATCTGCCAAAGAAGGTACTGAACCAGAAGGTACTGACGCTGGGCTAAAGCAGACCTTGGCGAATTCATTGGAACAAGACCCTAATGAAGTTGTCAAAGTTGTACTTTCCACTCTGGATGGAAATAAGAAATAAGGAGCAATTAGATGGCTATTGAAAAGAAAAACTTTCTGACTGCGGAATTGAACCAGTTTGCAATTTCCCCTGTTCGTGGAATGTTGGCAGATTGGGGTCTGAATGCCCAGATTATGGAAGTTCGTATCGCTGACAGCTCGGTGGCAACAATTTTGCCTGGTGACGCTGTTAAAGTGGTATCAAGCACAAAAGGCGTTTTGACTGTGGATGCGGCCGGTGCAACCGACGCTATTTACGGTTTTATGATTTGGGACGCTAAATCGACAAAAGGTACTGCTGGCAAATACATCCGCGTTTTGCGTGATGGTGGCATTATGCCGATGATTACGGCAGATGCGTTAACTGCTGGCGACGTTGTTTACTTCAAAGCGGCAGACGGTTCTGTTACAAAAACGGGCACTGGCTTGGGTAAAGCGTGTGGTATTGCTGTTGAAGATTCTGCAGCAGCCGCAGACGGTACTCTGGTTCGCATCGAAGTGATGAAACAACCTGTAGTGGCTTAAGGAGTAACAAATGGCATTAGTAAACAAAAAAGACACATCTTACGTTATCGATGGCGTCGAAATCTTGTTCAATGAAGACGAAATGGCCTCCATTGCCAAGACCCAGAACCTGGTTAATGAATCTGGTTTTGCTGACATCGACATCACACTGTTGACCGCGTTGGAAACACGTATTGCTCAACAGAAGTTCTACACAGTAGACGTTGATGAATTTATTGACATCGCTCGTGATACCGGCGGCTATGCTGACGCTATTACTGCGTTCAAAACGTTGCGCTTGGATGCTGCAGACGATTCTTGGGAAGCAGACATCCTGTCCGATAACGCACGCAAACCACAAGTTGCTGTTGGCCTAGAACCGTTTACAGTTCGCATTCGTTCTTTGGTTAAAATGGTTTCCTATTCTTTGCTGGAAATCCGTCAGGCACAACAGACAGGCGTTTGGAACGTTGTTCTGGAAAAAGAACGTGCGCGTAAACAGTCTCATGACTTGTATCTGCAACGCGTGTTGCTGAAGGGTACAGACCGCCACGAAGGCTTGCTGAACCTATCAGGCGTTACAGCAGACACGACCACGATTGCAAAACAGATGAAGAATATGTCCGTTGCAGAATGGCAGGCTCTATTGGGCAAACTGTTCTCTGTATATGCGAATCATACAAACTTCACTGCTATGCCGAACCGTCTTGTAATCCCTTATACAGATTACTTGGGCTTGGCACAGTGCGCGGACGAAACATATCCGTTGAAATCAAAACTGCAACGTTTGGAAGAATCTTTCAAACAGATGTGCGGCCCAGATGCAAAAATCTTGCCTTTGGCGTACTGCAACGCTAACCAGAATGGCGGCACAAACAAATATGCGATGTATCGTAAAGACTTCGACACTGTTCGCGCATATATGCCTGTTGGCTATAGCGTTGTTGAAGGCGCATCGGTTGATGGCTTCAACTACCAGAACACTGCGTATTCGCGTGTTTCGGATGTAGTCTTGGTCCGTCCGAAAGAAGTTATGTACTTCACCAATACGGACGTTGACTAATAACAAGTCCTAAGGGCGGGGAATAAAAGCCCCGCCTTTTTCTTTACGGAGATTCTAATGATAGCACAAAATGTAAGCCGTCAGAAGATTCATGTAATTGTTGCCAGCGGTTCGCATGTCGTTCCTAGCATGGGCAAGTTTGAAATAACTGACGACGAATTCAAGATGTTAAGCTCATTCTTCAAACTGGAAGCGGTTAAAGAAGAAGTGAAAGAAGAGCCAAAAAAACAACCGGCTCCAGTAAACCAATCAAAAAAGAAAGCAAAGAAATGAGTTCGAAACTACCAATCACTGTAGAAGATTTTAAGGCGTACTTCTGTCAAGACACAGGGTTCGACTTTCAACCATACCCGTCCTGGAAAAAGACAGTGTGGGACACTGGCGATTGGTGTTGCTACGAGAATGTTTTCTATAAGTCCACCATAGGCCTAAACCACACAATGCCTAGCGACGATTGGGTTGTCGGGAGTGCTGTTTATGACGAAGCGTCAACAGGGTATTCTAAGGGCGCGGTTGTGTTCTATGATGGCGAATATTATGTTGCCTTGGAAGACACTGATTCTCTTCCGGGCACACAAGAATACTGGGACGTTGCCGACCTAGACGTGTTGTTCCCGGGCTGGCGCCCATGGGCAGTGCCTGTTGCTTACAAAGATGGCGACAAGGTCATTGGCATGGTAAACTTCAAATTGGGCGTCTATCTATCTACGATAGACGAAAATTACTACGACCCAGCCAATTCTCTATATACAAAAGACCCAGTGGACCAATATGCGTGGGAGCTACAAGAGAACGAAGATGTAGACTGGCTTTTAGATGCTGATATAGAACGCGCTATGGGTGAAGCAGTCTTCAAGTTCAATCCTTCGTTGGTGACTAACCCAGAAAAGCAGAAGGTCATTGCGTTGTACCTAACGGCCTTCTTTGTGGCGTATGATAGACAGATGGCCAATTCAGGCGTCAACGGCAGTTCGTCTTCGGGGCCCGTTAAGTCGCGTACTGTTGGCAAAATGTCTGTGTCTTATATGGAAAGCACGCTGTATAGCCGCCACCCAGCGTACGAGTTCTTCTCGCGCAATATGTATGGCATCAAGGCGTTTAACTTGTTGCTGCCGTATCTGCGTGGAAATGTATTGGTATTGCGCGGCGCAGTGAGCCCAGAATAATGAGACCATACGAACAGGTAATTAGAGTACACGTTCAGCAGACCATAATGAACAAGTTGTATGACTTTAGTAATATGGCTGCGTGTGCCGGGATAAGGGGTATGAGTCCTGGCGAAATTAGGGGATATGCTACTGCCAACTATGGCGGAGATGCCATTCCTGCACGACCTTGGCTGGACGCCGCGACTGGTACAGACGTGGGTGGAAACGAACTTATGGCACCGTACGAGAATGCTTTGCGCCGTGCCATAAAAGGGAAGATTTCTTCTTCAACACCTGTAGAGCTTCAAACCTACGAACATCGCTATGGCGGCGTGTCTAAGGAAGTGGTGCCAGGGCGTCTGTTCGGCAAAGGTGGATACAAAGACCAGGCGCAGAGTGTAATGCGTACTATAGCGAAGACTATGGCACGCAACCAGACGGACTTTATTGCTGACGGAATTATGGAACCCAACGCTCCGTCCACGATTGCGCGTAAGGGGTTTGATAAGCCGTTGTATCACACTGGAAAACTGTTTAGGTCTATTGAAGGATGGGTTGAGTAATGGCTATAGTTGCAGGTACCGTTCCGGTAAGAATATCGTTTGAAGAAGAGGACGTAATAACTTCTGACGCCTTCTATAAACGCGTCACGCCAAGGGTCGAGGTTGGGGCGCCGCGTCTTCAAAGAGACAAGATAAAGATGGCCGTTATAGAAGAAGTCATCAAGAAGAAAATGCGTATTAAACTAAAGGGTGCCAAATGAGTTTTTTCGTGGATGCTTTGGGCGACGAAATGATAGGCGGCGGCATAGTAAAACTATCGGCCACGTCTACGGTATATATTGACGGATTTGGCACGCACACGACAACAACTACGCCGTTTAAGGCTGCGAAGTCCTGCCAGCCACTGAGCCCGGACGAAGCGCACACGCTTGGCTTTGCTGACTATGGTACTAATGAGTTCATAGTAATCTATTCGTTAAAGAAGATACCTATGCCTAGTAAAGACGGCGACACTGTTATGATTCACTTCAACAATAAAGACTGGTATGTACGAAAGGTTTTGCCTTGGGTTTGGAATGAAGGTCAGCCTTCGCATACTGGCTACTATGAAGTAATCTTGTCGAGATTCAACGAAACAAATATAAACCCAGACTAGAAAGATGTACAGATATATAGACATAGAAAAGTATCTTGCCAATATGTTTGTGGCAATGATAGGGAACAACTGGCAACAGTTAGGATTTGCACAGGACGAAACAAAGCGGTGCCTTGTTGAACGTCAGAACAAACTTGCTATGCCTGGGGCTAATACCATAATTCAATTCAGATTAGACAACTTTGACAACTGGCGCACAAACAGATATGGCACTTCGTCATACACAAATGACTATGGTGAAGAGCAGATTCTTGAGTTGCGTACAGCGCGTTGCGTGGTTACAGTTTTGTCTAAAAACCTTGGTGACGCATTCGACGCGAGCCGCATTCTTGTTGCAAACATTCAAAATCAGAGGTATAATGATTTTGTAAACAGTAACGGTAGGCGTCTTGGCATAGAAAGCATTTCCAAGGCAAAGAACCTGTCAATGTTGGAGAATGGCGCGTGGACTGAAAGAATCCAAATAGAGATTCAAATAAACTGGCGCGACTTTATATCTAACAATGACAAAGAAATGTTTGTACATACGCCTGAAGACTTGTCCGACGTGGACAACAGTGTTCAGTTTACTGTGCAGACTACTAAATAGGAGTAAACAGATATGGCAAATATCATAAACATTAAAAAGTTTATCGACGTTTCTACGTCAGTGTCACCTACTCCATTGGGCCGTAGAGACTTCCGTAACATTCTATTTGTTCAGAAGGCCGAAGATGGCGAATCTACGGTTATCACATCGTATACAGATTTGGACTCGCTGATTACTGCAGAAGGCTCTAATACCGCTGCTGCAAAGATGGCGACAACTTTCTGGGGCGGTGGCTTCAATGGCGTCAAACCATCTAGTACGGTTTATGTGGCAAAAATGGCCGCCGGTACACAGGAAGAATTTTCTAAGAACTTTCAGTCTCTGCTGGCTGCTGGCGATTATTATATGATTGCTTTGGACAACGCGTTATCTACATATAACTCTGTTGCGGCAAGCGCGAATGAAGCGGCAGTGATACCTCACTATATTTTCTTGTTGGATACGTCTTCGGATGCCGTCAACAAAAGCGCTGCGGAAGACACTGCATCTATTTCGGTGTATTTGTTCAACAACAATTTGACTCGCGCTACGTCCATTTGGACTGATTCCACTAAGGCTGATTCGTATCCTAATGTTGGCGCTGCGTCGTTCTTCGCGGTTTCCCGTATTACCACTGCGAGCCCTTTAGGCAACTTGGCCTATAAGATTATTCCGGGTGTTGAAGCGGTTGACTTTACTGCGGCTACCGTGGAAGTAAATACCGCGTGGGAAAACCTGGCGTCAAAGCACGCGAACGCTTACATTACGCTGGGCGAAACAGGCCGTGTTTGTTTCCAGGGCGGCACGTGCGGTTCGGGCGACAATATCGATGAATATATTGCGGCAGACTTCTTGAACTACACAATTACTTATAATGTGTATGACTTACTGACGTCTGTTCCAAAACTACCAATGAACATCAATGGCGCAAAACGCTTGTATAATGTTATCAGTGCTGCGTTTGACCGTTTGAATGCCGCAGGCGTTATTGGCGGCGGTGTATCACAAGACGGCGAGGCTTTCGGCGACTCTGGGTATAAGATTTCTATCCCAACACCGACTGGAACAGAAAAGGCGACAGGCTTGTGGGACGGCATTGTGTGCAGTGCTTTGTTAACTGGCTCTTGCAAGAAAGTAGTCATTGGAAACAACTTGAAGAAATAAGGAGTAGAAAATGGCAGAATTCAATGGGGCTTTTAATGATATTGGCTTGGTTGATATATCAATCCGCACGCCAATGGGCACACTAGAAGCGTCTCAACTTGGGCCTAATGACGTTGTGATTTTAGCAGCGCCAGGAAATGATGGTAACGTGTTTGAATTCATCGAAGGCTCTACGGGGCAGGCGCTGTTCAACAAGTCGTACAAAGTTAAGAACTGGTCTGTTACAGTGCGTTTCCTGCGTCACTCTTATGACTATGCAAAGGTAACGTACTTCATTCAGGAAGTGCTAGCAGGCCATATTACAATGTGTTCGCTGTTGATTCGCAATCGTAACTTTGGGCCAAGTGGTAACATCGACGACTTGAACGAAACCTTGTATGCACCGCAGGCAGTTCTACAGAACTTTGCTGGCGTTGAATTTGGGGCTGGCGCAAGTGGCGACTTCGAAGTCACGTTTAAGACGTCTGGTGCCGAATACAAATCGGGCGCTTACAACCCGTGGTCTAATTCGTATGCTCCAGAAACAATGCAAGACCGTGGTGGTGGCATCTCTTATGCTGGCGGCATCGATAAGTACAATGGCGTTAGCTCGGTTGATGTAGACCCAGAAAACCCGTAATAGGGTTTACATAAGTTTCCTTTGGGGGCTGCGTATCCCTGGCCCCCTCGGGATATAAAGGAAATGAAATGGCAAAAAAGACAGAAAAAAAGGCAGCTCCTACTTTAATGGAGCGGTATCGTGAGTTTGTGGACAAATATATCAAGCGTTCACAAGAAGCAAACAGCATTCCTGGTTATTACTCTTATACCTTGAATGGCGCACATTGGTTGCTTACAAGACCGCGTAGCGTTATGGAACAAAAACGGGTCGTGAACCTTATGCGCAAGCATCTGCTAAACGAATTTGACTTTGGTACAGAAGTCGAATTGCTGAAGGCGATATGTGCTAACTCGCAAAAGAATAAACAAGACGTTCAGTTGGACACTCTGGAATATGAAGAACTAGAACTACTGAAACGCAACTATATAGATTGGATTTTACTCCCTTTATACCTTTCGGGGACAAACACAGTAGAACGGTATGCGGAGGAAAAACTAAGTCAGATAAGCTCTTTGAGCAAGTAGCCAAGTTTGTATCGCCCCCGGCAAACGCAGACTGGTTTTTATTCGGGCCTGTGTCAAAGGGCTACATCTCATACGCTGACCTAGTGAATGGTACTGTTAATCTATATGACATTTTTATACTGAATGATATAATCGATTACCAGGACACCCTATCTAAAGAAATGAATCGTCGATTAAAGGACAAGTAATGGCTCGTTCTGGTGCAATTCCAATAGAAGCAGACCTTAATGTAGGCAAGATAAATATTGACCCTAATGCCCGCAGGGAGCTTGACGCAATTTCAAAGAAACTAGACAACCTGGCACGTCGCCATGGTCTAGGTTCGGTTGCTACGATGGTTCAAAGCGCACAAGGGGCAGGGTATTCTGACGCAATGTCCATTACTTATGCGCGACGTATGCTTGAACGCGTTACGGGTAAGAAACTGGATTTGCCCCAACTTGCCGGAATGCAATATGCCGCCACTAAGGTATTTGCAGAACAGAAGCGACGTGAAAGATCTGAGTCCCAAAAAATATCTGACGAAAAAAAGCGAGCTAAGGAAGAAGCCAAGGCCATAAAGGACGAGGCTGGTTATAATTTTGACTTACAGTTTGGTTCTGTTACAAAACTGCGCGAAAGAATAGCAAAAAACAATATTCTGAAGAGCGTGCTTATGAAGCACGGCGCTGACCCGGAAAGCGACCAAATAAAAGGTCTCGACGAGCAAAGCAAGGCGATGCAAGAAATTGTAGACGCCCTGGGAGAAGAAACAGACGAGACAAAGAAGTCTATTGCTGCAATGAGTATGCTGGCGGCTTCTATGAAGTTTGTTGGCAAAATGCTTGACGGCATGTGGGACAACGGCACCCCAATAACCAACTTATATGAGAAGGCGCGTGGTTCTTTGCCTATGATGGGCGCGGCCATTGGTACCGCTTTTGGCCCGTTGGGGACAATGATAGGCGGCGCCATAGGTTCGTTGGGCGCCGGCATTATAGACGCAATCCACGGTGCCTGGAGACAGACTACATCGCGTGCCGTGCGCATGCGTAACAGATGGGGAGTTCTTGGCGGAAGATGGAATGCTAATTTCGCAGAGAATCTTAGCGCGTACGGAATAAACGAAGGGTCTGTTGCTGGTGCGGTAAACCACGCGAGATATTTCAAGACTAACGCTGCATACGGTATGGTCAGCGAAGACCAATTCATGGGCCATGCTATTCTTGGCAACTATCACGCCGCGGTTATGCGTGGAGCTGGTTCAATAGAATTGATGGAGGCGCTGCGCAAAGACTATGCGCAACTAGGCCCGGAGCATTATCATGTTGGTTTACAGAAGTTAGGGCTATCAGAAGACCTTATGAATATAAACACTCTGACCCCGGAAGACTGGAAGAAGATTACAGATCCGCAGGCCGTGCGCGACCAAGAAATAAGTGATATATCCGGCAATGTAAAAACGATTGCCGAATGGGCACAGCGCAACACAGACGAACTTAATGTTGTTAGGGCTGCGGCAAACGTTACTTATTCTCAGAATGACTGGAGCTCTTTGAATAAGGATCAAAAAGACAAAGTAATAAAAGAGCTTTGGGAAAACGATAAACAGGATATGTACAAGGTTAACAGACTTCAACTTGGCTCTCTTGTTAGTGGCGAGTCAAAAGGCGTGGTTGTAAATAACACAAACACCGTTCAGATTGACGGTGAAGAAGTGCGCAAGACGACGCAGGTAACCAAGGGTCTGCTATCTGTAACACAAAATATGGTGATGTAATATGGCTTTAAGTGACTTGGCTTATTCTAGAACCCCCGCGAGTTCTATGACCTCAGAACTGAATTCTGGGACGCTATTTAGCCTTGGTGGCGAAGACGCGTTTGACAAGAACAAGTCTGCCGGCCTATCTACTGTAGCCAACTGGGTTGACATTGCTTCTGACGTGGCCAGTGAGGTTTCTAATATGTTGGGCTATCGTGCGCCAATGTATACCATAGGCGAGATACCAGTCGCCGGATCCGAAGAAGTATCACAGTGGGTTCCGGATGCTCTTGGCAACGTGGTTCGTGCCGTCTCTGGAATTAGAAATCAGTTGCGGGATAAGGCAAACAGAAAAGAAACACAGGACGGCGTCATTATAGACGGCATTGGAACGTTCGACGGAAAATTCTCTATGGAGTTGCCAAAGAACGCAATGCTGTATCGTAGCTCTGGTATTACAGACCAACGAGTAAGAACACCAAGCGAATGCAAGATGACAGTCTATGTTAGCAACCATCTTTCTGACGACATACTGGGTTCTGTTGCCAATCAAATAAACGCGCTAGACCCTACTGGATTGTTGGAGAAAGTTACAGACAATATACTGCGTGACGGTGGTAACACACGCGCACAGCAGGCTTTATACAAACTACGGTGGATTCAGGAGAACGGCAAACCATTCAAGGTGTACACCCCACACTGCGTGTTTGAGAATATGATTATAAAGGACGTAACGGTTAAGACCGACGAAACAAGTATGGATACGTTGGTTGCAGATATTACATTTGTAGAACTTTTGATGTATACTACTAATGGGAGCTTGGCAAGAACGCCTACACGCGAAAACGTTATAGACAGTTCTAGCTCATCGTTTAGCAGGGTGAGCGACATTGCTAAGTCTTCATGGTCTAAAGTGTTTGGGGGGTAGTGTATGTACAAGTTAAATATACGTTCAGAAGAACAAACTATAACCTTGAGTAACGGATATACGGCCGAACTTAAATACAACGTGTTTGACAAGTATTGGTACTACAACCTGTTTGATATACAGCAGACGCCAATATTCTATGGAATGGCGCTTAAGCCGGACACCTGCGCTACGCGGGACCTTACAAGAAACGAAAACATACCGCTTCTGGTTATGTTAGACGAAGTGCCCGACAGCAAGGACGCATACAATCCTTATGTTGAAATTGGCGGCAGACTAGGGCTATATGAAGCATGAAACTAAACGACATAGATTGGAATTTTGACCGAGTTGTTCGTCTGACAATAAAATGTCCTGGACGTGCCATAGAGTACGACAGTGAAGGGAAGAAGACGGTGAATGCCGTCGTGATAGAATACAATCCGCTAGACGACGCAAGAAAGGTTGCTAGAATCGATTTTACGTGTGACTGCCTAACACAACTGAAGGACATCACGGCGCCGTCCTATACGGCTGAAATAAAACTGTATAATATATCCAAAGAACTGGCCAATGCTATCGGGCAGGGCGGTGAAGAGATAGCGGCGGTTTTTTCTGGAAAGGGTGTCGCAGAGCGCAGAAAGGCATATACGTCGCGCAATAGTATTCGTCCACAGGTCACGCTAGAAATAGGTTATTATAATCACGAGAACCCGTCACAAACGTCGCTATGGAAGTTGTTTGATGGTTATATTAACAGCTCGTTCTCTGCGCGTCAGGGACAGGATTATGTGACTACGTTGCAGTGCTGGAAGTACGATGGAAGCCTTCCTGGCGATGCTAACTTTTGTATGGCGTCCACAGAGTACGAATATAAGTCGATGAAGGAAGACCTTATCAACAAGCGTGGCGAGGCTTACGAAGGGACGGTAAAAGACGTTATAGCAAAGGTTATATGGGATTACGCTACGTCCCGGCCAACCATAGAAGAAATACCTGTTTCTGAACAAATCTCGTCGTTTTCAGGCACGAAGGAAAATGTGTCTAAGCAGGGAGCACAAAGATCATTTATTCAAATAGACACAAAGTTTAACGAGCCCGGCGACAAATGGAAAGATAACCACAAGTTTACAGACGTGTTTGATGTGAGGTTTACCACTGACGCGAGTGGAGAAACTCTAGACAAGGATCTTGAATACCGGCTTCTTAACTTGTGGGGTGCGTCGTTCAAGGCTTATACCAATGGTGAAACAAACCTCGACAAGATATTGGCAGAGGTGCTTGCACAGACGGGGCTAAACCTGGACTACTACCCAGACAGATCCTTAACAAAGGCCGACAAGTATATCTGGAATATATACTATGCAGGTGGTCGTGGAACGTCCACAAGTGCAGACGGCGGTCTTATAGAGATTGTTAATTATCAGAACGTTGTAGAAACGCCAATGATAAACGGCAACGGGAGTCTTCAACTAAAGACAATGATAATCCCAGGAGTGTCAACAAAATCTAAGTTGCGTCTTACTGTAAAGGACATTGACAGTGAGTCTGCAGCCAACCTGGGCGCTCCGTCGTTTAGTGGAATCAAGGCTACCACGTTCTCTGGCTCTAACGGCCGTTTTACGCCGTTGTTGTCTGGCGAATACGCGTCTGCGGTTCTTATCAACGACGCAAAAGACAAAGGGTCTATATTCAATCATACGTTTAATTTATGGAAGATTTCGTACAGCGGGTCTACACATAGCAGGGAATGGTTTAACACGTTGTATTCATTTCCGTCGTTTCTTGGTGCAGGGGTATAGGAATGAAGAATCTAGAAGTTGGCGCCGTCCAAGCAAAAGGCCTAATAAGAACGCATTCTGTGTTTAGGGTTCTGGAGTTTCATCCAGAAGATCAGACTGTTGATATTGTTCAAGACACCTTGGAGTTGGTTCCTGATCAGTATGGCCAGATATATAAGATGAACGACTTTGGAATGAGCGTTCCTTATGCTTTGCGTTCCCCGGACGTGCTTAGAAGTATTCCTGTAAAGCAGTTACGTTGGGGACAGTTCTCTATTAAGTGCTGCCCTTCTAAAGGCGACACTGGCTATGTAGAGTACTTCCAAGACGACATTCGCAACTGGACAGAGAATGGTGAAGACTCGGTTCCTTGGTGTGCTCATAAGTTCCTTCGCGGGTCGTGCGTGTTCGTTCCTGGTGTGTTTAGCAAGAAAGAGTCTACACAAGATTATCCTACGGACAACACCAAATTGATCATAAGCAGCGCTGATGCTAGAATAGAACTGGTTAACACTATCGGTGACGAGCCAAAGACACAGGTTAATATAGTAGCGCAGAACATTAACGTTACTGCAGATAAGGCGGAGTTTAGTGGTGATATGGTTGTGAGAGGGAAAATGGACGTTACTGGCGATATTAAATCTAGTGGCGACGTCAAGGCCGGAAGCATAAGTCTAAAAGGTCATAAGCACACCGTTCCTAGCGGGGCCGCAGTTCAGGTCGACCCATCAACAGGCACCGGAAGTGTTACTGGAACTACTACTACCGAAAGTGCAAAATAGGAGTTATATATGGATACGTGGGGATTGTACAATGGCGACCTTGCTACGTTTGACGGCGAAATACGCATTAAAAGCAAAATGGAGTGTCTTGCCGACCGTATTAACGCGGTTCTGTCTACGATTGTTGGCGAGACGGATGACATCACGGAAGGCGTAGACTACTACGGCATTATCTTTGCTAAGACGCCAATATCGTTAAAGGTAGTGGAGTTTACACGCGCAATAAAGACAGTAGATGGTGTTGGCGATGTTCAGTTTGTCGGGTGCAGAACTAACCCGAAGTCTGGTGTGTGGACATTCATATTCGACATAAGTTCCATCTATGGCAACCTCAAGGTAGAGAAAGACGTTGCGAACATTGTAGGGCAGTGATATAATAAAATAAGAGGTTAAGCAGATGGGAAGATGGACTTCAAACGGTTTTAATGCGTACAGTTTAGCGTACTATAAAGAACAGTTGCAGAAACTGTTTGTTGCCGCATTTGGCACCGACTTTAAGTTGGACGACACTTTGCCACAGGGCGTTTTGATTCAGCGTATTGCGGAATTGCTGTATAACACGGATATGGACGCCGTTGAAGTAATGTCGCAACTTAATCCGAGCACTGCTTCTGGAATATGGCTGGACTTCATCGGTGGCCTACGCGGTGCAGTTCGTCAGCAAGGAAGCCCACAGATTGCTACCGTGCAGGTTTTGTCGCAGTCGGCGTCGCTGCCATATACTATCCCGGCCGGAACTATATTCAATGCAGGGGCGGATAGTTTTATGTTAAAGAGTGCGCAAGTAATATCAGCAAGCCCGCAGAACATAGACTTGTCTTACACAGAACCAGGAAATTCTTCTGCAAGCGCTGGGGACACGTTGACGTGCGGCATTGTGCAGGTAACCGACCTGCTTATTATGAGTTTGGCGGATGGCGAACCATCCGAGACCGATGCAGACTATAGAGATAGGCTGGGGGTCACATATTCCGTTGCCAATAACACAATGGAGTGGGTTGAATCCAAGATAGCCGAGTCCCCATTGGTTAAAACAACCGGCTATGGTTACAACGACACTAATGCGACAATAAACAGCCGTCCGCCACACACGTCTGAATGGATGGCGGTTCCGGTGGCAAATGCCGACTCCGAGTCGTTTAATCGTGCTGTAGCAACTATTATAGTTAACAACAAAGTGCCGTCATCAGAAACGTACGGTAATACGTCTGTAGTTGTTACCGACTTGTTCGGAACAGAAAAGACGGTAAAGTTCACGGTTCCGTCCAAGGCAGACCTAGAGATTCAAATAAAGATCGTTACACCTGACGACAGTGGGGTTCTGGATACGTCTAGGGTACAAACAGAGAAAGAGGCGGCCTCGTCTTACATTAACGGGCTAAGCATTGGCAAGAATGTATCTATGTCGCGCGTCCTGGCAAACTTTGTGACCGACTCGGGCTATAATGTTGTTGGGTACAAGATTCGCAAAATTGGCGCAGAGTCGTGGACCGAAAACGCCGACTTCATTATTGGGGAAAGGGAATATGCGAGCATTTCTCTGAACAATATAAGTGTAGGGCTATAATGTACGACAATAGACATTGGATTTGGTACTATCAAGACAAGTATGCCGTTCGTACCTTGTATGACGGGCTGTTTAACATTGTTGGAAAAGCAAGCCCCATACCGATACTTGATATGCTGAAGACGGACCCGTCTATTGCAGGAACCATAAAGGCCGCCGCAAAGATGTACAATCTGCGCAAGGTAGGGGCCACTATAACCGACGCTGTTATTTGGGACGTAACGGACTGGAATGACCCGACCAAGTTCTGGAGCGGTTCGTCTAGTCAGGACGACGACGTGTTCTTCGCGAGATATATACAAATGAAGATGGGTATACTTGGGAAGCCGTTCTGCCTAGAGACTATAAAGTATGGTCTTGATCTATGGCTACCAGACGGGTATAGTTGTACTGTAATTGAAGATAACGACAACTTCCGCTTTGATATAAATTTGGTGGTGTCGGACGAAAACTTAGTCGCGGAGTTGTATACTGCGCTTACAATAGACCCAGAACCGTTTGGAAAGCCAAGCGGGCATTCATATCAAATAAAAGTAACACAAGGGTAAAATATGAGAGCTAAGACAGTTGTTTATGCGTCACAAGGTTCTAGAGATGAAAGCCTTACTGACAATGATTACGCAAAGGGGATGGTTGCAGGAACCGTTGCGATGGCCGAAGATGTCAACACATATGGCTTTCGCAGTGACGACCAGTTAAAGGTTGTGTCGGACGAGTTGTGCAACGCGCTGACTTCACAAGGCGTGTCTTTGGACAACAACGATAATGCGCAACTTGCTAATATGTTCAAGACCAAATTAGGAATGGGTGCGCTACAGACCGGTATTGTGTACGAGTCATATACCACTGCGCCAACCTTGTCTAACAATGTTTTGACCTTCCCGTCCATTGAAGTATGGTTCAACAAGAAGGTGTTCTATGGCACAAAGCAGGCAGACTTTACGCGTGTTAGCGTGGCACAGCAAACGGTTTCTGCTACGACTTCGTGGTCTGATGGCCCTTGGTTCTTGTACGTGGATACTACCGGCAATATTAAGCATCAGGAAACCGAAGTGCAGGCGTCCGACGCTGCAACCAAGTGTTATTTGGGCTCTGTGTTCGTATACGGTGGACGGTTCCAAGATGGGTCGTTTAGTTTCGAGCCGTGGCTACAACAGACAAGCATTGCAACAAGAACAAGTCCTACAGCACAAACAAAGGGCGGCCTGATTCGTGCTGCTTCTGCTACAGAGCTAAGCATTGGTAATTTGCAAATAAAGCAGGAAGGCATTAACTTCGGTTTTAACACATTTGAGCCAGATATTAAGAGCATAACTGCTACAAGTCCAATGTCGTACAAATTCTTGTATCCAGGTTACAATCCAGGAGCGGACGCTTTAACGACGCTGGATACTACACACATCTATAATATGACTGATGGCACCTGGGACGACATCTCGGGCAAGACCGGGTTTATAGTTATGGTTCCGTGTGTGATTCCTTCGGGGCAGACGATGTTGATTGCGCCTATGTCCTATAAGAGTGGCACAACGTATCAGCAGATATTTGAAACGTCTGCAGCGGCAGAGCAGGCTGTGTTCTCGTTGCCTTATCAGTTGGGACGCATCGCTGGGCGAGCTATCTACTTGGGCCAGGCGTTGATTGTCCGCATTGGCACAACCGACCTGACAGACCCTGACAACTTTGAAGTATATGGCGTCGTTCCTCAGGCCTTGGCAGGGTTTACGGACCAGGGGGGGCAGACGGGTGGCGGCACCGGTGGATTCATTCCTATGAATGAAGTTACACTAACCGGGAATGCTGTGACGCTTCAGAACCAATCGGCCAACATAGTGACTGCAAACGAGTCTTATGCTGTCAATGTTGCGTTTCCTACTGTTGTTGGCGGCAAATTGAACCAACTAGAAGTAAAGTTTACGCCTAATGCAGCACAACTTCCTGGGATTTCATTCCCGGCCGAGACGCGTTGGTACAATGACGCTGCGCCTGATATTGTTAGCGGCGTTGCGTACACCTTCATATTTGAATTCAACAGACAGATAAACGCGTGGGTTGGTGGATACCTAGAAGTAAACGTATAAGGAGCGACCATGTTCGTTTCCAAGAAATTGCTAGGCAAGATTCCTACTATTACTATTCTAAGCACGACTAAGGCCGGCGACCATAGTGTAGACCTTATACCGGGAAAGTATGAGTTTACTATTGTTGGCGGGGGCGGTTGTGGTATTCAAGGGTATGCTGGCAGAACAGCAGAGTATAGTGGTGCAGCACAAGGGGGCGTTGGTGGCACGCTGATACTTGTTGTGTCTGTTGGCGCCGACACAACACTTACAGCACATGTCGGTACTCGCGGCGATGGCGGCAGTCTGGCCAAGTTTAGCAACGCCGGAGAGCGTTACGTAGCCAATTCAGGCGGTGCTAGTTACATAACAGACGGCACAAACAATGCCTTTGTGTGCGAAGGCGGAACAGGTGCGTCGTTTTATTCGACAACCAACAGAGCAGGAGTTGGAACGCCAGGCGTCGCCGGCAATACAAACACGGAATGCAACATCCCGAATCTAACACTTGTCCGGATAATGACTAATAGTGCAGACGCCCCGATTGTGGGCGGAACGGTCCTGCAATACCTTCGAAACACATATGCGCCGGCAATAGGCGACGAGAAGCCGGGCTACACCGGAAGTGGAAGTCGCGGTGGGACCTATCATGCCTCCTACGTTGCATACGCTGGCGGCATAATGATTAAGAGGTTGCCGTAATGTTTCTTTCCAAAAAACTTGTTACATATACGCCCGTTGTTGTATATGAAAAGACATCGGGGGCGTCAGGGATAACAGATAATATTGTAATCGCTCCAGGGTTATACGACATTGTGTGCATTGGCGGCGGGGGCGGTGCTGCCGCTGCGGTGGGCGGCTCTAATACTAATAGGACGCGTTATTGGGCTAACGGCGGGGCCGGAGGCACGGCAAGGGTACAAGTGTTTGTTCATAGACAAACCGAGGCGCTTGTGGTTGTTGGCCATGGGAAAATGTCTAGCACGGGGTACTTTTCGGCGTCCGGGGCGTCGTTTGTTGGCAAAACCGGGGCCGCGTCTGGCGTATCTGGTATCGATGATCTCGTCCTTCTTTGCCATGGCGGCGATGGCGGCAGTATAACTAGCGTAGACCAATCAAATGCTAACGCTGTTGGCGGCGCAGTTGGCAAGACTTTTGTGTCTGGAAGCGCAATTAAGCGCATTCTTATAAACAACACCAAAGACATAGTCGGGCCTTCGGGCAGCGTCCCGTCGAACGTAACAAGCAAACCGCTAACATGGACAGATAACATTAACTGGGAGAAAGACCCGAGCATGGGCGCGGGCGCGGGTGTGCAATACAACAGCAATCAGTATATTGCCCAGGTTGGTCGTGTCGGATATGTTCGTATAACAAAGTTATAGTGTTGAATGCGACACGAGTCTACGGTATAATTAAGGTAGAGGTTAATTAGCATGCTTAAGATTATTACTGGCGATAGTGCCGGATTTACTTTTTCTATTGTGTACGCTGGTATGGTTGCCGACATGGCTGCACCAGACCTAAAAGAATGCTCTGTTAAGTTTATGATGAAGAGCTCGGAGGCCGACCCGGATTATAAGGCCGTATTTGTTCAGAGCATAGAACATCCGGACACTAACATTGTTCATTTTCTTATGGAGTCTAAAGACACGGCGAAATTAAAGCAGGGCACATATAAGGCCGCGTGTAAATTGTTTTATGACAATGGTACTCAAATAACTGTATGGCAGGGCGACGTTGTCGCTATAAAGGGGGTATTCAATGGCTAATCTGAACATCATAGCAACACTAAGCCAGTATCCTTATCAGGGCATACAGACACTTGTAGACAAGGTATACCTATACAATCCTCTAGAGATAAATAACCTTATAGTCCAACTGAACGAGTTGATTGAAAAACTTGGCGGAATGACTGGGGTCGACTATAAGGGGCTAGACAACAAGCCTGTTCTTAATACAAAAAACAAGACGTCGCTTCCTACTCTGGAAGACGAGACTATTGTAGATACGATTATGCTGCACGAGGTATCGAAGACAGGCGATTACAACAGTTTGCTTAACCTTCCTCCTTTGGGTAAGTTATCTGCTAAGGACCAAATCAAGGACGTTGACGTTGCGGACGATGCGGCTATTGCGAGAAGCAAGTTGGCATCAGATGTTGTGGCGTCCTTGGACTTGGCAGACACTGCTGTTCAGACGGCTGATTATAATACCAAAATGGAAAGCCTAGACGCGTCTATAAGCACGCTAAATTCAGGCCTGCAGGCGGAAATTGCGGCACGGGCGAACGCTGATACTATACTGCAAGGAAACATCGGCTCTGAGGCTTCTACGCGCGCTTCTGAAGACGCAAAACTTGCCGCCGATATAGCGAAGAATGCTACGGCAATATCTGATGAAGCGACGGCTCGCAACCAGGCGGACACTGCGTTACAGGACGACATAACAAAGGAAGCAACAGCTCGCACAGATGCAGACAATGCACTGCAAGCAAGTATTACGAAAAACGCTGGCGACATAACAACGTTGCGTAATGATGTTGACGGTCTGGGCGACCAAGTCAGTGATATAGAGGGTAAAATCCCAGGCAACGCGAGTACCAGCAATCAGTTGGCAACTAAGGCGGACGTCACGGGCTTAGAATCGTCGCTTGCAAAAGTTGCCAAAACAGGTTTATACAGTGACTTAAACGACAAGCCTACTATTGGAAATGCGGTATTGACGATTACACGCAACAATGAAAGCGCTGGGAGCTTTACCGCGAACGCGACAGAAAACAAAACAATCAACATTACTGTTCCTGTTAGTGCGGGTGACGTGAACGCATTGCCGGATAGCACGAAGTATGGCGCAAGTGTTTCGCTGACAATGGACAGCACTACGTATAAAGTCAGTGCGTCGCTGAAAGATCAAAACGGCGATGTTCTGGGTGCGGTGCAGACAATAGACCTGCCATTGGAGTCCGTAGTTGTAAGTGGCACGTATGATGCGACAACAAAAGAAGTGGTTTTAACTCTGCAAGACGGGTCTGAAATACGTTTTTCTGTTGCTGATTTGGTGGACGGCCTGCAAACAGAGATTACTGAATCAAACAAATTATCTGCTGATTTGGTGGACGATGGCGCAACCGTTAATAAGTTTGTTACGTCCGCAGAAAAAACCACGTGGAACGGCAAGCAAGACGCAATTTCTGATTTGGAAACGATTCGCGCTGGAGCATCCAAGGGTGCAACTGCGGTTCAGCCATCAGCGATTGCCGATATGGAAACCAAGACGCACGCCGCTGCCACGTATCAGCCCAAAGGTGATTATGCTACCAAGACAGAATTGACAACAGGTTTGGCAACGAAAGCAGATACGACAACTACAGACACATTGCGCAACGACATTGATGGCTTGGGCGACCAGGTTCAAGAGATTGAAGCCAAGATTCCTAGCGATGCGACTGCAAGCAACCAGTTGGCAACCAAGGCAGACTTAGCCAATATTGACACATTGCCAGCGCAGACGGGCAATGCTGGAAAGTTTTTGTCGACAGATGGCACAAACGCGTTTTGGAATACGGTTCAGGACAATAACGGGCTGGAAGGCGATTATTGCTGCAAATACGGCATTGTTGACGAGACGGCGTCTGGCTTGCCAACACAGGGCACTGGGAATCAGATTATAATCCCAGCGCAGTTGGTTATGGACGTGCCCGGTTCCCCAGGTTTGACCACAAATACGACGGCAATTACGCACGATTTAGTATCTACAACGAACTGCGAGATATTCTTGGCGCAAGGCACAGTCATTGAAGCGACAGAGGTTTATTGGCAGACCGCAGAGCCAGAAGATGGGCAGGCAGGGTATTTGGCGTGGTGGAACGGCACTGGTTGGAAGTTCAAGAGCAATGACACGGGTAATGTATGGCGTCCGGCGAACGCCGTAAGAATAGCAAAATGCGTATTTACGGATGGTTCTTTGACGCGCTTGAGCTTTACAGGCTGCCGTGTGCTGAATAAGCAGTTGTATGCAACCAAGGCAGATTTAGAAAACGTTAGCGTTGCTGTTGATGGCGTAACGATTACTAAAAAGGATGACGGGAAAATACAAGCGTCTGCCGTCGTCAATCAAAATAGCGGTGTATTAAAATCGTGGACTGGGATGCTGACACAATACACTGCGCTTGAAACAAAGTCCGACGACACTCAGTATATCATTACAGACGACGATAGTGCGGGCACGAATGTTTATACAAAGGCGGAGGTGGATTCGCTGGTAAATAGTGCTCTGGCGACTGCCGATTACGTTATTGAGTTCCAAGCCCCAACGGCTGCGAACGGCTATACGTGGTATAGAAAATATAAAAGCGGTTGGGTTGAACAAGGTGGTTGTTATGAAAACGCAACGAACGCACAAGATATAACGACCAGAGTAACATTGCCCATCACAATGGCAGATAACCTATATACTGCAATTGCCACTGCTGGAAGAAATACAGATAACGCCGCTGACCGTTCAGGTTATACATCTATATTTACACAAACGACAACAACTCTTGGCATAGGGTGGTATGGTGTAAATTCAACAAATACAATGCGCCGTATAAGTTGGCAAGTCAGTGGCATGGCAGCATAAAGGAGTATTCAGATGAGCATAAGAATAGGAAATAAAATCGTTGCAGGTATGCCAGAAAAGGCACTACGCGGCATCGGCGAGATATTTACAACGACCGATACAGGAGTTATTGCAGGCGCTGTTGAAGCCAATGGTGGTTCATATAATCTTGCGGATTACAATTCTGGAACGGAATCCGCGGCATCTAAGTTGGCAGCGGGGACATTGTCATATGTATCTAAAGCAGAATTCCAAACACAAGTTGCTAATACTGGTGCCTGTGATTCATTTGGTTGGAACGGGGGCGGCGGAACGTTCTATGGTCTGCAAAACAAACGCCTAGGAACAGATAGGGTTTGGACAAAAAAGGCAACCCCAACTGTAGGAGACTTGGTTTATGATGAAGGCGGCACTGTAATCCCAAACACGACTGTTACATCGGTAAATGGAGATGACATCTCAGTAACCCAAACGTGGGATGGGGGCGACGCTACAAAAACCTATAATGCAAACGCAGAGTTGAATTTTACACAGGCGGCCGACACCACATTCTTAGTTCCTAAACTGTTAGACAGTTCTGTTAGACCGGACTATTCACGGGCAGTTTCAAACTCGAATGCCGCGCCATCATCATACACGGCGACAGAGGATTGTGTTATCGAAGTACAAGGTGCACCGTTGTCATATGACCTTTATAGTGGAAGCACTAAATTGATTGCCGAGTTCGCGTATTCTGCCAATTATTCGTCCGCGTGGGTTTTCTTGCCCAGGGGTCTGACAATGAAAAGGGCTAAAGGTTCGCAATATAACGACTTTGTTGTTACGCCAGTTCGCCCAGAAAAATCTACCCGCTACATGGTTCAACTTACCACAGGCGCAACAGACCAAGCATTAGAATGCTGCACAAGTGTCCTGAGTGATGTGTCGGCGTTGAACGCGCACCGTGTTATTGAGTTCCAAGCACCGACCGCCGCGAATGGCTATACTTGGTATAGAAAATACGCAGATGGTTGGGTTGAACAAGGGGGTTATGTAGCGGCAACATCAACATCAACGACTGGGCTGGCGGTAACATTGCCAGTTGCAATGGCAGACGCTAATTATAATGTTCAAAAAACGATACGAAAAGCAGCGTCGGCATCAAGTGGATTTAACTTTGTTTGGTTGGCGGACAGCGAATCCGGATATACCAATACAACAACGACTGTGTATTTGTCGGTGTTATCGACAACATACGCACTGGGTGTAAGTTGGGAAGTTAAAGGTATGGCGGCAGCGTAGTTGAAACAGGAACATAAAAACACCCCGAGTAACTCGGGGTGTTATATTACTTTCTTATAAGAGTAAGCCCAAGACCAACTATTATAGCCATGCAAGAGTAAGCAATAGTCTTCCACTTGTCTATAATCGATTCTAAGCGCGTTTTTTCGGCCGTACACGCGACTTTAACGTTTTGGGATTCAGTCCTAAGCAAAACATAGTTTCGCTTTTGTGCGTCGATTTCTGACGCTATTACGGCCGTCTTGCATTCTGGTGACAGATTCTTCTCCATATTGCCTAGAGACTTCTGTCCATCGTCTATGCGACCGATTATCGCGTCTACAGACGAATCTGTGATGGACGCCGTATGAGAACAGCCACAAATACATGTGGCCGTTAAAACTGCTAGTAATATCTTCTTCATTATAGTAATCCAAATGCTGTTAGAACAGAGTCTTTTCCTGCTCCAGCCGCAAACCCAAGCAGTAACAAGATTCCAACCTTCACGGTACGCGCACTAAAAAACTTTGTTAGCCCGTCCCATGCCCACGCCTTTTCTTTCATCTTGCCGTCCTTTATTAGGTCCGTAAGCTCGGTCAGCGTTGTCTGCATAGATGACACGGTTGCTACGACACTGTCAAGTTTATCTTCTACTGCTAACATTCTCTTGTCCAATGCGTCTACCTTTTCCATCGTCGTTTTTGCTCGTGTTGCAAGTTCTATATAGTCGTCGGACTGTGCTTCGGCATGTAAAACAAACCACTCAGGAAGGGCGCCTGTATGCTGTAATGCCGCCAAAACCGTCTTTTGTTTGCACATGTCCTTGTAAATACCTCGACATTATTATAACAGGTATTTTGGCTTATTACAACCGGGGCTATCTAGATCGCTCCAGTTGTAGTTTTTTATAGACGGCGTCAAACACAACCGGTATCTTGCTATGGAACAACTCCAGTGTTGGTTGCATTATCTGCTTTACACACGGTCTAGAATGGCCTACAGCTCGCAGGTTAAATATGTGTTCCCATTCTCTTAGGTTGGCCGTAATGTTGAATTCTGCTGCCGTTGATTGTGGCAACAGTAGGCTCAGTTCGTCTGGCTTTGCGCCCATACTTGCCATTGTCATATAGTAGTCTTCGGCTTTCTGCATAGCGTTTATCCAAACCTGATACGTTAATGAATTCTTTGGTATCTCTACAGGGCTTAGGAACTTGATTTCGTTGCCGAATTTACCCTTAGAATAGTTGCACCAACGAGAGCTTTCTATTGCATAACTTGCAGGGCGATGGCGGGTAAGGTCTTTATAGGCCGCTATATTAGACACGTATCTCATGGTTATAGAGTAGTGTTCGAACATTGCCCCATGTCCAGAATTCGCAAGGGTCTGCAAAAGCCTAATAGCAGACTCGCCGTCATCAGTTATTTTGTCGTGCGACTTATAACAAGTGCGTGCCACCTGTTCTAACACCTTTACAATCTCATGGCCATTGATTGGTGTTATTGGGATAATTTGCGCTTCTACGATCTTCATATACTACTCCTGTATTGCTTTAACAAGGTCTTCTATATCGCCACACATAACAACAATAGGCAGCGTTTGCATTCCTACGGTCTTGGCTATTGCCAGCATCTTGTCCATCGTTGGTTCTAGATATACCGCATTAGGGCATTGTTCTTTCACTTGACGGCATCTACGGCATCCCGTCTGGCCTAATATTACAACCGATTTCATTGCTTTCCTCCTTTTGTTTTTGTCTTGTTATCTTGTGGCAGTGTTTTCTCCAGAATGGTTTGGTTTGCATCTTGCCAACATAGCATTTTTCGCCTGCCCCCCCAAGCCCACTCATATAATCTACGGTGCAAGTTGCTTTTCACTGGTTAGTCCTTTTGTTCTTGGAGGGGGCGCAACCCTAACTTATCGTTTCGGTTATGTTGCTTCGCTATCGGTCTGTACTCAGCAGTAGCGACTAGCCTGGAGTCAGCGTTAGTTCTGTCCCTTGCGGGCTTTCGTTGTTCCGCTCAACCTATTTATTACCCCCATTGTCCTTTTATCCTGCTATTATTTTGCCTATGTCCGTCAAAGCGGCCTTTGCTCTTACGTAGAATCCCATGCATACACTGCTTGGTTCGCTCTGAAACGCTACCCGTGCTATAAGGTCTAATCTTTCAACAGCGACATCCAATGCTTTGCGTGCGTTGATGTATGCAAGCCAATGTTTTGCGGGCAACATAATATGGCATTTGTCACAAGTGAACAAATCTGTTCCTAAATATCTTATAGGTTTGCCACAGAACGGACATTTCATTTCACTCATTGTTATTTTCCTTTGCAAATAATAGCGTCATCTGGTTTTACCGGCTCGCAGTGTTTGAAATTGCAAATCTCGTTGCAACAATATTGGTATTGCATACCTTTGTCTATACTGGTTAGTATGCCAAAAGCCCAGTCTTTTGATGTTTCGAACACATCGTCGTCCCAAAATCGGCACAAATTGCCAACCCACTTGCGCTGTTCTGCGTCGGGGTCTGCAGGTTTTTTGCACATGTGCTGCAAACGGTTTGATTCTGTCAACAAGTCAAGGTGCCATTCTTCGCGTCTTCGTAGTTCGTTGACGTTCTTAATGAGTTCGTTGATTTTACCAACGAGTTCTAGTATACAAGGACATGTATTCTCTATGCGTTTAATCATTTTGTCTCCTTATTTATGCCTTGGCAGGTATATAGGCTTTACATCTGTGTTCTTGTACAATGTCTTTACGTCGTCTATAGAGTCTACCACGGCCAAGCACACTTTTGTCTTAACGCTTGGGTGTCTTAGAACCTCCGGCCAGTTGTTCGAACAAATCATACGGCCTATAAGTTGGCTTCTTATGGCACGTTCGTTCTCATACTTATAGACATTCTCGTTAAGCCATTGAATCTGTTCTTCGACGTCTGCAAACAGGTCGGTAAACAAGAACAAGATTCTGTACTTAGAATGCACTATAAGTGCTCGCACAAGGTCTATAGCAAGCGGGTCTGGCTCTCCAGACAACGTGGTCATTGCGCTCATTTTTACAACGGCGCAGTCGTTTTCCATATTCCCCAGTGCTTCTGCTACGCTGTCAAGGTTAACCAACATATCTCAGCTCCATAGATTCATTTGCCTTGCGTATTATTCGATCCAACTGTTTGAATTCTTCTTCGAAGAGCTCGGCAAGGTCGGGGGTGTCGGCAATCGTTGCCTTAATGCGCCATTTATATGCATCCACACAAGTTATTAGTTTTCTAAGGTCATCATATCTAAGTTTTATTTCGTACATAGTGCGCGATTCTTTGCTTGTTGATTGTTTTTGTTTTGGACGGTTACGAACTGCCCGTAATCCAATCCGTCGTCCAGGCCGTATTTTCTACAATAGTAGCAAAATATGTGCTTGTCACGCGGGGGGCATTAAAGCCCCGCACGTGACGCATCGCTTAGACCTGTTTGTACAGACCATCTCTGTATCGCCATTTGCGGGCTGCGTTGATTCTCATCTTACGGTTGATGGCGTTATTCAAACGGCGGCCGCTAACTTCCAACGCACACTGCACGTTCAGCAGGTCAGAGAAGGCTTTTGTTCCTGCCACCACATTCAAACGCAAGATGCCGCATGCTGCAATGAACATGTCTGCCAATTCGTCAGCGATAACTGTCGCCGGTGATTTGGCAGCGTGCGCCTCTGACACTTCAACAAATTCTTCACAGAATTTTTCTATCTGTCCTTCTACGGTTGACCGCGGGAAGGTTTTTGCTTGCCAATTCATAATGTCATTGGCTGACCAAGTTTTTTTATTTGCCATTATTTCCTCCTTTATGACAAAATCAGGCCCTTCATGACCCGATACTGTTCCGCCCACAATTCTTCTTTAGTGATGCCACGAAGCAAACATACTGACTTTATATCTCTGTTGTACAGCTTCTGTAGTTTTTCGCGGTGCTCCTCCGTTATAGCCTCCGTTGCCTTTCCTGCGTGAATCTTTTCGTGGCATTCAGCGCACAAAGGAATGAGGTTATACGGGTCAAAGCGCAAGTGTAGGCACTTTCTAGGAAAGATATGATGAATGTGCTGTGCAGGTCTAACCCGCCATTCTGACAGGCAGTTCTGACAGCAACGTCCGTACGATAACTTTGGATACAAAGCCTCGCACGTGTCAAACATTCGCTCTTCGCTAGTTTTTGCAGGACGTCTTCTGTTCAGCATACAACTCTCCTTAAAAGGGCACTTCGTCTCCAACGTCAGACAAGATGTCCTTATTTGCGTCTGCAGTTTGGTCTTCTGCAATGACGACTTTGGATGGTTCAAATTCGTTTACACGGAAGTCATAGTATAGACGACCGTTGAATTCTCTAGAAGACACAACCATCGTAACTTCGCCTTCAGACCCTACGTCTGGGAAAGTGTCTTTCTGTGAAGACGGAACGGTTGCTTCTATGACGGTTGTGATTGGTCGGCCATACGCTTCTCCCTCATAGGCAAAGCGGGCCACCATAAATTCCGTTCCTTTACTGGACGTTTTGATCTGCTTGTCCGTTAGTGTCGCTTTGAACCTCGTTGTTATCATTTGCTGCTCCTTCGTTTTTCATTGTTTCTAAGTCTACTGTTATGCCAAATACGCCTACAAGTTCTTGTAATGCGTCCCTAGCGATTGAAAATGTTTCTGTGGCACCAGTGTCCATGCCGTCGTCCTTTGACGATTCTAGGGCCTTTTTAAGCGATTCCAGATACATATGCCCTGCTAAGACAATAGTGTCGCGGAGCGATATGGCGTTCTTGTTCTTTTCCACTGCTTTTGATATTCCGGCAGAAATCAGTGCGACTGCCTCTGGTCTTAACAACATAGTGTTTCGTACTCCTTTATCTTCTCGACGCATTCGTCTATCGTCGTCGCAATCTTTTGTTGTATCTCTGGGTCTGGTAGGACGTGTACCGTGTAACAGCCTAGTCGCGGGTGGTAAACAAAGAAGTCGCACCACTTGCGCTGTGTTACATACAGATTAAACTGAATCTGTGTCCGGTACTCTGGCTTGATGTATTCCTTGTTTTTCCAGATAAGAAAGTTTTTAGCCAACGGGCATTTTATTTCTATCAGGCCATCCTCGCCAACAAGGCCATCAGGAGAACAGCCAACATAATCCCCAAGTTTAACAAACCCAACTGTTTTAACGTTGTTACCAACGATTCCTTGGTATAGCCGCCGTGCCTCAGGCTCGAGGATATGCCCTCTTTCCATCGCCCAAGTCGTAAAGTGTTCGTTATCACTATCGCGCATATAGCGCTCCGTAGCCTTTTCAGCAAGTTTTTCCTCCTTTGTGTCAGTTCTTGAGCTTAGAAACAGGTGAAAGTCAGACCCGGTTAGTCTGCCAAGTCTAACTTGGTCCCACTCGGGCGTTCCTTGTTCTATTTTCCAACAGTATTCTGGCGTCATTGTGCGTCTCGTTCTAATTGCCGTTTCTTTGCCGCAATAACAGAATTAGCCTCGACTTTTGTTAGTGCCAAGATTGACGGTTTCTGTAGATGTTGCAACAGTTTTGTTACGTCAATGTTTGCTTTAATCCATTGCACCTGTTCAGACGTAATCTTATCTTCTACGTTATCAGGCGTTCCTGCTTGTGCGTCAAACAAATCTGGCTCTGTTATGTCAAACGCAGTCAGTAGCAAGTATCTGCGCTGATATGTCTCTACCCCGCCCAACGACTGAATTGCGTTGCATCCTGCAATAGATATTTCTCGCATTGGAGATGAAAACGCTATCACGCTATTGGGGTCGTCGATGTCTATAATAGTTAATGTTGCATATTCGTGTGCAAACGTAACCTGTTGATACAGATTATACTTGTCACACAACTCCGTCAGTATAGGCTGAATGTCTGCCAGTTCATAATATTTGAATCCGCTATGTTTATTCATCCCAGTTTTTTTAACGTTTGATTTATTAAACTCCAGTTTGACCTGGTTCATCTTTTTATAAATATTAGATTCTGCCATCTTGTGCTCCTTTTAATCAAATCCGGACAGGGCGGGGTGTTAACGCTACCAGGGCGTCATAGCACCGTCCGCCCCCTCGTCTTACATAAACAAAACGCAGGCTGCTACAAAGCCGACGCCCAAAGCAAAACCCTGTACTATTAAGGCCGCGAAAGCGGTCAAAAATATCATAATCTGATCTTTCACAGAAGGGCGGGTTTCCTCTAGCAACTGTTCCAGAATTTCGATCAATTCTTCATCAAAATCAGTCAGCTCTGATGCTTCCTGCGGCTTGGTAGTCACCTGTTCTGGTGCTTTCTTTGCAGGACGTCCGCGTTTTTTTGTTTTCACTTCTTC
>OJAR01000025.1_pt1 | contig 53338 bp, 49 predicted proteins | sample 1589431 | NCBI WGS metagenome assembly OJAR01 (sample SAMN03283242) | human gut metagenome | biome: human-associated habitat; material: feces | host: Homo sapiens | place: Peru | collected 2012 | reverse complement strand
TTCTTTATCAATCCCGACGCTCCCATGGGCTACACTTCGCTTATGTCAGTAGTTCTGATAATAGGCGGACTGCTTATGCTTATACTCGGTATGATAGGCGAATATGTCGGCAGAATTTATATAAGTATCAATAATTCTCCGCAATATGTTGTAAGAGAGACGGTAAATATCGGTGACGAAAAATAATGATAAAACAAAAAAGTTAAAATACTATATCGCACTGCATATTGAGCTTCTGCTTTTTTCACTCGGCGGAATATGCTCAAAAGCCGCAGGTCAATATGAATTTTTGTCGTTTTGGTTCATATTCTTCTATTGCCTGGTTATTCTTAACCTCGCTGTATATGCGATCGTATGGCAGCAGATAATCAAGGTGCTTCCGCTTAACACCGCGTATTCAAACAAAGCGATAACTATTGTATGGGGAATACTTTGGGGCAAGCTGTTCTTTAATGAACAGATCAAATGGACAATGGTAGCAGGCGCACTGGTCGTTATTATCGGAGTGTTAGTTGTGGTGAGAGCCGATGAATGAAAAAATACTGTTTTCACTGATATTTATTTTCGGCGTTTTTATTTCATCAATATCGCAGATAATTTTGAAAAAGAGCGCCGACAAAACCTATGACAGCCGAATAAAAGAATACCTTAATCCAAAGGTGATATTGGCATACACAATATTTTTTGCGGCAACATTGTGTTCTGTTTGGGCCTATACCGTCATTCCGCTTTCTTTAGGGCCTATACTTGAATCGGCAGGATATATATTCGTTGCGTTTCTCAGCTGGCTGTTCCTTAAAGAAAAAATCTCAAAGCAAAAGTTAATAGGTCTGTCGATAATAATAATCGGCATAATAATATATTCGCTGTAACCCAATAAAAAGTAAAAGCTATAATCCGAATCACACACTTTGTTGCTGATTATGGATTATAGCTTTTAAATTAGTTTATATCTTTTAATCTGTCGCCGTACATATTCCTATAATAATTTCGGTAATCTCCCGACAAAATATTTTGCCACCAGGCTTTATTGGCAAGATACCAATTTATCGTTTTCTTTATACCGTCGTCAAACCCCGTTTGCGGCAGCCAGCCCAACTCGCTGTGTATCTTTGTCGGGTCTATTGCATATCTTCTGTCATGTCCCGGACGATCCTTTACAAATGTAATAAGGCTTTCGGGCTTGCCGAGCTGTTTTAATATGGTCTTTACAACATCAAGGTTTGTTCTTTCGTTGTGACCGCCGATATTATATATTTCGCCGACTCTGCCCTTTCTTATTACAAGATCAATAGCGGCGCAGTGATCCTCAACATAGAGCCAGTCGCGCACATTTTCACCATTGCCGTAAACAGGCAGCGGCTTGTCCGCCAAAGCGTTCGCTATCATAAGCGGAATAAGCTTTTCGGGAAAATGGTAAGGTCCGTAATTATTGCTGCACCTTGTAATTGTCACAGGCAATTTATATGTTCTGTGGTACGCAAGTACAAGCAAATCTGCGCTCGCCTTTGACGCCGAATATGGGCTTGAAGTATGTATCGGGGTTTCTTCGGTAAAAAAGAGATCGGGCCTGTCAAGCGGCAGGTCGCCATAAACTTCATCAGTAGAAACCTGGTGATACCTTGATATGCCATACTTTCTGCAAGCGTCCATAAGCACCTGAGTACCCATAACATTAGTCTGTAAAAAAATTTCAGGATCTTCTATTGAACGGTCAACGTGACTTTCTGCTGCAAAATTTACAATTATATCGGGCTTTTCCGAAGCAAAAAGCTCATATATAAATTTTCTGTCGGCAATATCGCCCTTTATAAATGTGAACCTCGGATTTTTCATTGCCTCAGAAAGCGTTTTAAGATTGCCAGCATATGTAAGCTTGTCAAGACAGATTATTTCATCTTCGGGATGGTTTTTGAGTTCATAATATACAAAGTTGCCGCCGATAAATCCGGCGCCGCCTGTTACAATAATTTTCATAGGTATTTCCGCACTTTCAAATAATTAAAACTTGTTGTCGGCAACCGCTTTCAGATGCTTGCCGTACTGACTTTTGCCGTATTGATCAGCACTTTGCAAAAGCCGTTCCTTAGTTATCCAACTGTTCCTGTAAGCAATTTCTTCGGGAGCCGAAATCTTAATACCCTGACGTTTTTCAATCATACGCACAAAGTCAGCAGCCTCAACAAGGCTGTCAACCGTGCCTGTGTCAAGCCACGCAAAGCCTCTGCCTAAAAGCTGGACATCAATAATGTTGTCTTGCAGATACATTTCGTTAAGGGTTGTTATTTCAAGCTCTCCCCTTGCGGACGGCTTAACCTGCTCAGCCTTTTCCGCTACACCAGACGGATAAAAATAAAGTCCTGTTACGGCGTAATTTGATTTTGGTTTTTTAGGCTTTTCTTCAATGGAAACGACCTTGCCGTTTTTATCAAATTCCACTATGCCGAAGCGCTCGGGATCATTTACATAATATCCGAATACAGTTGCTCTGCCGTTCTTTTCGGCATTATTTGCAGCTGTACGGAGAAATTTTGTAAAAGCATTTCCGTAGAAAATATTATCACCGAGTATCATTGCACAAGCGTCGTTTCCGATAAAATCACTGCCTATGATAAACGCCTGAGCAAGCCCGTCGGGAGACGGCTGAACCTTATATTGCAGGTCTATTCCGAATTGGTTGCCATCGCCCAAAAGCGTTTGAAAACGGGGTGTATCGTCGGGAGTTGAAATAATAAGTATGTCTTTTATCCCGGCGAGCATAAGTGTTGAAAGCGGATAATAGATCATCGGTTTGTCATATACAGGCAAAAGCTGCTTTGAAGTAACCTTTGTAAGCGGATACAGACGTGTGCCTGCGCCTCCGGCCAAAATAATACCTTTCACGCTCACCACTCCTTATTTGAATTCTCTTTTATTCCACTGTTACGGATTTTGCCAAATTTCTTGGCTTATCGGGGTCATTGCCTCTGTTTATTGCGGTATAATATGCCAAAATCTGAAGCGGAACTACTGCCGTTATCGGCATCAAAAGCTCCTCCGAATGGGGTATTTCAACAACGTAATCAGCCACGCCGTCTTTAAGACCTCTTGCACAAGCATCGGTACAAACAAGAATTATCTTTGCTCCCCTTGACTTGACCTCAACTATGTTGCTTATGGTTTTTGGAATAATATCGGTCTGAGTCGCAACCGAGATAACCGGCATACCGTCTTCAATCAGAGATATGGTGCCGTGCTTTAACTCGCCTGCCGCATAGCTTTCGGAATGAATGTACGACACCTCTTTGAGTTTTAGCGAGCCCTCCATTGAAAGCGCATAGTCAAGCCCTCTGCCGATATACAGCAGGCTGTCGGCATTGATAAGCTTGGTTGCGATATATTTGCATTTTTCCTCGCATTTATCAATAACACTTTGCACTGCCTCGGGCATCTTCATCAGCGCAGATACAAGGCGCTTGCACTCCGCTTCGCTTACCCTTTCGTTTGCAAGAGCAAGCTCAAATGCAAACAGATACATTACCGAAAGCTGAGTAACATATGCCTTGGTTGAGGCAACTGCGATCTCAGGACCTGCAAGCGTATAGATAAGCATATCAGCCTCACGGGCAATAGAGCTGCCCTTTGCGTTTACTATCGCAAGCGTAGTCGCACCTCTTTGCTTTGCAAGACGCATTGCGGCAAGGCTGTCGGCGGTTTCACCTGACTGTGAAATTATAATTACCAGATCGCCCTTTGACACTATGGGGTTTCTGTAGCGGTACTCGGACGCTATATCAACCGTTACGGGTATACGCGCCAAATCTTCAATAACATATTTTCCGACCATTCCTGCGTGCATAGCGGTTCCGCAGGCAACTATGGTGATATTCTTAAATTCTTTAAGCCTGTCAAGTGTAATTCCGCATTCCTCAAGGCACGGCAGTCCGTTGCGGATACGGGGCATTATCGTAGTTTTTATCGCATTCGGCTGTTCATTTATTTCCTTAATCATAAAGTGCGGATAACCGCCTTTTTCAGCGGCCTCCATATCCCAGTCGGCGGTTTTAAGCTCCTTTGTAATCGGCTGTAAATGCTCGTCAACAAAGCTTACTCCATCGCTTGAAAGAGTTGCTATCTCGTCGTGTTCAAGCAAATAATAGTTCCTTGTATACTGCAATATTGCAGGAACATCCGACGCAATAAAGCTTTCACCGTCGCCAACGCCGACAATAAGAGGACTTTCCCTGCGAACCGCAAACACTCTGTCGGGAAACTCCTTAAACATAATTCCGAGCGCAAATGAGCCTTTCAGCTCAGCCAGCACCTCGTCGATAGTTTCAAGCGGATTGCCGTTGTATTTATAGTCAAGAAGCTGTGCAACAACTTCGGTATCTGTTTCACTGATAAACTTTCTGCCCTGAGCTGTCAAGAACTCTTTCAATTCAAGGTAATTCTCAACAATTCCGTTATGTACTATCGTTACTCTGGCTCCGCTGTGCGGATGAGAATTCACATCCGACGGCTCGCCGTGAGTTGCCCACCGTGTATGGCCGATTCCGACATGTCCCTTTGGCTTTCCTACACTTTCAAGCTTATTCTTAAGATCCGCCAGTTTGCCCTGGGTTTTAACCGTTTTTATCTCGCCGTTTTCAAAAACAGCGATTCCTGCTGAGTCATAGCCCCTGTATTCAAGCTTTGTAAGTGCGCTTACAAGCACATCGCTGCAATCCCTTGCGCCGACATATCCAACTATTCCACACATATATATCTTCTCCTTTGGGATATAGTATCAGTTCGTTTTGTGATTAAACGTAGGAATCAAATTGCTTAACAATTCAACGGTTTTCTGACTGTCGTTAGCTTCTGCCGCCTCACGCAAAGCACCAAGCTTGTTAAGCATATCGTCCGCATTTATATTGATCTGATTTCCTATATAGATTTTTTTGTTTGCTGTCGATTTAAGCCCCTCTTCATCCATCAGAAGCTCCTCAAAGAGCTTCTCGCCGGGACGAAGTCCGGTAAAAATGATAGGGACGTCCTTGTACGGAGTTTTGCCGTACATCCTTATAAGATTCTCGGCAAGCGTAGTTATCTTAACGGGAGAGCCCATATCAAGTACAAATATCTCGCCGCCCTTAGCCATTGCGCCTGCCTCAAGAACAAGCGAAACCGCCTCGGGAATCGTCATAAAATATCTGATAATGTCGGGGTGAGTTACGGTAACGGGTGAGCCGCTCTCAATCTGACGTCGAAATAACGGGATAACCGAACCGTTTGAACCCAGGACATTACCAAAACGTGTTGTTACAAATTCGGTATGCGTACTCGTCTGAGCCTTGTACTGAATTATCATCTCACAGGCGCGTTTTGTCGCACCCATAACATTTGTGGGATTTACCGCCTTATCTGTAGAAATCATCACAAATTTGTCGGCTTTGTAAAACTCGGCAAGAGTCGCAACATTGAATGTGCCGAAGATGTTATTCTTTACCGCTTCCTCCGGCACGGTTTCCATAAGCGGAACATGCTTGTGAGCGGCAGCATGGAACACAATCTGCGGACGGTATTTCTTGAAAACAGCGTCCATTTTATCATAATCTCTGACAGATGCGATAAGAGTAACAAGATTGAGGCTATTGCCGTATTCAAGCAAAAGCTCTTGCTGTATATCATATGCGTTGTTTTCGTATATATCAACAATAATTATCTGTTCAGGGCTGTATTTTGCAATCTGGCGCACAAGCTCGCTGCCTATTGAGCCGCCTCCGCCCGTAACCATACACACCTTACCGGAAATAAACTCCCGTATTTCTTCCTTATCAAACTCTATAGGCTTTCTGCCGAGCAAGTCTTCAATCTTAATATCTTTTGCCTGAGTTATAAGGGTAGAGTTTTTATCGTCAAAAAGCAACTCGCTTAAATAAGGTATAACCTTTATCTTACATTCGGTTGCAGAACAGTAATCAAGTATTTTTCGCTTCTGCTCTTCCTCGCAGGAAGGTATAGCGACTATTATATTTGTGATTTGGTAATCTGTACAAACTTTAGGGATTTCGGGGCAGGTTCCGACTATCGGAACACCGTTTATTGAACTGCGAAGCTTTGTGATGTCGTCATCTACAAGGCAAACAGGAAGAATATTGCTTATCTGATTATTTGCGTCATACTTTGCGTTATCAATCTCGGTTAATATCATTCTCGCCGCATTACCTGCGCCGACTATAAGCGTACGCTCACGCTTTTCGTTGCGTCCTGCCTCTGTAAGGTCAAGAAATGCCTTTTTAAATATGAAACGGAAAGCAAGAACTCCCGCAGTTGATATTAAAAAGTAAAGGGAATTAAATATAATTCTCGGCGGTCTGCCGAATGCAAGCAAAATCAAATAGCCAATGGTAAATCCCGAAGCCATCGCAAGCGCACAGGCAATATAATCCTTTACATTAAAATACCGCCAAAGTCTTGAATATGCGCCAAAAGCAAACATCATCAAGACACAGGTTATGAGGTTAATAACAATGTAATAAAGCAAACCGCGGCTTGCCTCTGCACCGATAACTCCCGTAAGCGACAGCACATAGTTAAGAACAATTCCGCTTATTGTGATTATTATAATATCGGCAAGTGTAAGCACTAACTTGCGCAAATTAAATTTCTTCATTCACAATTTCCCTCTAACCTGATAAATTATATAAAACTTTACAAAAATTTTATATCCTATAAATAAAATTTATAGGATAAAGGTACAGTAATCTAATATAATTATACATTAATCTTGAAGTTATGTCAAATATATAAATCAGAGCGTGCAACAGGCTGCAGGCAGTGCAAAGGAGCGTCAGCTTCTCAGGGTTTCAGCGGGAGAAACAACTCCGTTGAAATTCTGCTGTGACACTCGCCGATTAAAAGGCGGGTGTCGCTTGCACTTGGATTTTACCATCAACCGATAATTAAATCAATAATTTCCCTTACAGCACCATGACCGCCGATATTATTACAAACGTAATCAACACTATTTTTAACTTCCTCAAGCGCATCCTTAGGGCATGCAGAAAAACCGCAATACCGAAGGCACTCAATATCATTAACATCGTCGCCTATATATGCTACCTGTTCCCGTTTAAGACCATATTTTTCCATCAAATGTTTCAACACATTGATTTTATCGGGAACATTTTGATGAACTTCCGCAATTTTCAGATCTTTTGCTCTGCCTTCGACTATCTCTGAGGTCTTACCGGTAATTATTGCCGTAATAATACCGTACTCCCTGCACTTTATCAGTCGGTATCCATCACGAACATCAAAGGCTTTGAAAATTTCGCCCTTGCTGCCGTAATAAATCTTACCGTCTGTCAATGTGCCGTCAACATCCATAGCCAGCATTTTTATGTTTTTATATTTATCTGTCATAATACGATGCCCATTCCCGTTATATCATTAATTCGTATTGTGCCAACAAGTTTATTGTTATCCAAAACAGGTAATGCGGAAATATTTTTATTGTTCATAATTTTAAGTGCTTCAACAGCGAGAATATCAGGAGAAACTACAATCGGATTTTTTATCATCAAATCATCAATGATTATATTATAAACATCAATTTGTTTAGATAATGTTCTTCTTAAATCGCCGTCTGTAAATACACCGACCAATTTATCGTCTTTTACAATATTAACAATACCAAGTGCTTTTTTGCTCATAACAACAATGGCGTCTTTCAGCTGTGTGTTACTGCAAACAACAGGATTGTCTTCGCCCGACTTCATCAAATCTTTAACTTTTGTAATAAGCTTTTTGCCAAGTGAACCCGCCGGATGAAACAAGGCAAAATTCTTTTCGCTAAAGCCGTAGATTTTAGAAGCACAAACGGCAAGAGCATCTCCGAAAGCAAGTGCAACAGTTGTGCTTGAAGTTGGTGCAAGATTGAGTGCACACGCTTCTTTGATTGGCGGAAATACAAATGAATAGTCACTTAATTTTATAAGGGTACTGTCTGCATTTCCGGAAACTCCTACAAGTGTAACTCCGATAAGTTTTAAACTCGGAATTAATTTTGTTACTTCCTCGCTTTCACCGGAAAATGAAATTGCAATAACAATGTCTTTCTCATCAAGCATACCAAGGTCTCCGTGCAGAGCTTCGGCCGGGTGTAAAAAGAACGATGGAGTTCCAAGGCTTGCCATTGTTGCTGCAATTTTGCCTCCTATGTGTCCCGGTTTACCCATACCTGTAATTACAACCTTACCCTTGCAATCACAAATAAGCTCAACTATTTCAACAAACCTTTCATCAAGTGCGTTCTTTACTGTTTCCATTGCCTCAATTTCGGTGTCAAATAAATTTTTTCCCTCGTTAAGAATGTCAATTTCTGCCATAATTAATTCACCGCCTCATAAACCTTTATAACCTTTTTAAGCAAATCTTCCATTTTATCCAAATATACCATATTCGGACCGTCTGACCATGCTTTGTCAGGAGTCGGATGCGTTTCCATAAACAGTCCGTCAACTCCGACCGCAACAGCAGCCTTTGCAAGGTACTCAACATACTCTCTGTTGCCTCCTGTGCAATCGCCGTTCCCTCCGGGCTTTTGCACTGAATGAGTGGCATCAAAAATGACAGGATATCCGAATTTCTTCATCTCTATGAGTCCGGTCATATCAACCACAAGCATGTTATAGCCGAAGCATGTGCCCCTTTCGCACAGCATGACATTGGCGTTGCCGCTTTCAACTACCTTTTGCAAACAATTTTTCATATCCCAAGGTGCAAGGAATTGGGCTTTTTTTATATTAACACATTTGCCGGTTTTTGCAGCGGCAACCAGCAGATCGGTCTGTCTGCACAAAAATGCGGGGATTTGGACAATGTCGCAAACCTTTCCTACCGGTTCAGCCTGCCATGATTCATGAATATCGGTTGCAACCGGAATATTGTATGTATCCTTAACCTTTTGCAAAATACGCAAGCCCTCATCTATTCCCAATCCTCTTTTGCTGTGAAGAGATGTTCTGTTTGCTTTATCAAACGAACCCTTAAAAGTGTACTCTATTCCGAGTCTATCGGTTACATCTTTCATCTTATCTGCAATCATCAGTGCCATTTCTTCCGATTCAATGGAACAAGGACCTGCAATAAGTTTAAACATAATACTCTCCAATCAATCCGTAATATTATTTTCAATCATATATCTTTCAACCTGTACTCTGTCTTTTGGGGTATCAACAGACAAGGTTTTGCAATGTGCATTTATATAATAACAGTCTTTTCTGTTTTCGATGAATCTGAATGAGTCATTTTCTTCAATTTTCTCAACCGGACCTCTTGGAGTGTTGTGATAGTATTCAAGCGCTTTATTTGTAAACGCTCCGACTCCTACAAATTTCTGATACGCATAATTCATTTCACCCTTTGGAAACGGTATCGGTGCTCTTGAGATAAATAAACATATTCCATCCTTGTTTGTTACAATTTTGAGGTTTGTGGGGTCAACCACCTCAACAGGATTAGAAAAATCAGTCATAAGATTTGATACATAAAATCCGTCATTCGGAATTGAGTCCGGTATGCATTTTACAATATCTTTAGCTGTAACCAGTGGTTCGTCACCGTTTACCATTACATATAGATCTGCAGAAACCTTTTTTGAAACCTCATATAATCTTTCTGTTGCCGTTTCACAATCAGGAGATGTCATTATTACTTTTGCGCCAAAGCCTTCAGCGGTTTGTCCGATTTCATTGCTGTCGGTAGCAACATATACCTCATCAAAACATTCCACTTCTTTGCTATGCTTCCATACCCAATAAACCATTGGCTTTCCGCAAATTAACGATAAGGGTTTGTTATTAAATCTTGTTGAGCCGCCGCGCGCAGGTATCATTCCTATAATTTTCATATTAATTGCTCCTCCTTAGTTTTTTCAATACTCCTCTTATTGGTTGTCTGAAAATATCTTTCTCATAATCATTCATAACAAGCTTCCAACTTATTACCGCAAATATCAGTACAAATGCTGTAATTCCAAATAACAGTAAATAAAGTGAATCAAAACTGTACCATATTTCTAATGTTTTTGTTAATACAGAAAGTGCTAACGGACAAATTAATATCGGTATTATTGATTTCCAAAAGCGCATAATTTCTAATCCCATAGCTCTCTTATAAAAAATATTCATAATAATTACCGGTCCGATTGTATACGCAATACCTGAAACTAACGCCGCACCGATTATTCCAAAATCGTGAACCGCAAACCATGTTCCGACCGCATTAGCTATTGCAACAACCAAAAAAACAATTGATCTGAACTTGTGCTTATTTCTCGCACGCATTATCTGTAATGCAACATTCTGCATAAGAGGAATACAAAGCGGTATCATCATACATATAGCCACCCAATAAGCTTCTCCGTACTCTTCACCTGCCCAAAGTCGGATAAAAGGTTGCCCAAACGAAATAAATCCAAAACATATTAACGAAATTAAATACGCCTGAAGCCTTCCGAATTTAATCATAACATCAGTTAACTCTGTATTAGTTGCACCCTTAAAAACATACATATTAATCTTCGGGGTAAGAACACCGCTTATACCGTATGAAAAGCTATTCATCATTCCGCTAAATACCGCACCGATATTATATACCGCTACTCCCGTTGTTGCAAGTGCAGGAATCATGCCTATTATTACAGTATCGGTTGCATTATAGAGCTGATTGACAACATCTGATACAAATACCCAAAACGAAAAGAAAAGAATTTCCTTCAGCAAGTTTTTAGGCATATTTGTGTACTTAGCCTTTATACCTATAATCTTTTTAACATAAATTATATAAACTATTCTTATTATAATATTCAATACCAGCGAGCAGGCAGTCATTCCTATTGCCCTAAATCCCAAAAGCAACACAACAATATTTGAGACAGGTAAAATCACCGTAGTCAATATGTTAATTAACTGTAAAAACAGGAATTTTTCGTGACAGCTTACCACAGAGGAATATGGGGTTGCAGAAAAATTTATTGCTATTGATATGCTTAGAATAAAAACAATTATACGCATTTCATACAATTCCGAATCATTCAAAGCATTCCCGTAAAAAATCGGGAGATTAAAGGTTAACAGCAAGCCCAACATCAGAGAAATTGCAGAAATAACAAAAAATATGGTATTAAAGAGTCCCAGCATCTGAGACTCGCCTTCTTTGTCGCCTTTCGCTCTCAGCATAACCAGGTATCTGACTATAGCGGAACCTACCCCGAATGAAACAAGTGAAAGATAGCTTGTTGCGGAAGAGGAAAGCTTATACAGTCCATACTCGCTTTGACCAAGCAGGCTCAACATAAGCGGTGTATAAACCATCGGAATTATACTTCCTATTCCCATATTCAGATATGAAAGTACAGCACCTATTCTTACTTGACTTTTATTTTTTATGCTCATTTATTAAAATCCTTACTGATTATTGTATCAAAATCCACTTTAGGAAACACATCTAATTTAGTTTGTCGAGAAGCATTATATATTTTTACATCCGTATTATCAATAAATTTTTTTACATCCATATATGCTCTTGTTGTAGTGCCTACATCATGTTGAACTTCATTAATAACATCATCATCATATGAATCACAAAAATAATTCTTCACGCTCGTGTCAATTACTATTTCTCCCGATTCGGTAATTATTTTGTCAAAGTTATGATCTATGCCGAGTAAATAAATATTTTTATATCCTAAATGCATCGCAAGCTGCATACAAGCAATAGTAACTGTTCCTCGCATATTAACCTGATTGGTGCAATCAAGCGAAAACATTTCCGGCTGGTCTTTTGCTCTTATATCATTTCTAAAAAAATATGTTGCATTGTCAACGTTTATTTCAAGATAATATTTATTTTGGAGCGGTATAAACTTCATTTTTGACTCAATTTTATTCACTTCATCCAGACAATCCCTTATCAGAACCGCATCGGTATTAACATAATAAGTCGGGCGCCAGTCAGTCTGAGAAAATATCTTGTATATTCTGTTTACTGCAAAGGTATCTATGTTTTTCTTTTTGAGCATACTTAAATCTTCGGCCTTAAGGCTTGGTCCGTTTCCGATTATAAAACAACTTTCACCGATATGACTGTTGTGAAGCCCCTTCATAATTTTTCCGTATTTTGTGTTTTTAAAATGCTTTAACATATATGTCTGATAATGTGCCTGTACAGACAGTATAGGATGAATCATCAAAATCTTCTCCTTGTTCCGATGTGCCGGTTATTCCGTCAGTCTCTCATAAATATATCTCTTGAGTAAACCTTTTCACGGCATCTGTCAAGCTCGACTGAATATCTGTTTGCAACAATAACATCACACATCTCTGAAAATTCATCAAATGAGCCGATAACCCTGTAATCAGAAAACATCTCGTCATTTAGGGTCGGTTCATAAATAACAACATTTACGCCGTAAGATTTTAAACGCTTCATCACACCCTGAATTGATGACTGCCTGAAATTATCGGAATTTGATTTCATAGTTAAACGATATATGCCAATCACTGTATTTGAATTATCGGCACCCGACTCACTGAAATTATATCCCGCCTTTTTCAACACCCGTTCGGCTATAAAATCTTTTCTTGTGCGGTTTGCATTTACTATAGCTTTTATTAAGTCTTCGGGAACATCGGCATAATTTGCCAACAACTGCTTGGTGTCTTTTGGCAGGCAATAACCTCCGTAACCGAACGAAGGATTATTATAAAAGTCACCGATTCTCGGATCCGAACATACGCCTTTGATAATCTGCTGAGAATTTAATCCGTATATTTCCGCATATGTATCAAGCTCGTTAAAATAACTTACTCTCAGCGCAAGGTATGTGTTTGAAAAAAGCTTTACTGCTTCCGCCTCCGTGGTATCTGTAATTAAAACAGGAACATTTTCCTTTTTGGCTCCCGACTTAAGAAGATTTGCAAACTTCTCTGCAATGTCCTTTTTATCCTGCGGAGCGCCGACAATTATTCTTGACGGATACAGATTGTCATACAAAGCTCGTCCTTCCCTTAAAAATTCAGGGCTGAACAATATTTTAAGCTTTGGATATTTTTTGTACAATTCTTTGCTGTAACCGACCGGTACGGTTGATTTAATAACAATTACAGCGGCAGGATTTATCTCGGAAATTTGATTTACAACCGATTCAACCGATGACGTGTCAAAATAATTGGTTTGGGAGTCATAATTTGTCGGCGTTGCGATAATAACAATCTCTGAGTTTGAATATGCAAGCTCTGCGTCGGTGGTTGCCGTCAAATCAAGCTTTTCGTTTTTAAGATATTCTTCGATTTCTTTGTCTGCAATCGGCGATATTTTATTATTGATAAGACTGACTTTTTCCTCAACTATATCTACAGCGATAACTTCATTTTGCTGTGCCAACAATACAGCGTTTGATAAGCCGACATATCCGGTTCCGGCGATTGCAATTCGCATAACAATTCCTCTTTTCCCATAAAACTCTTTTTATCCAAACAGGTTCACCGCCGATTAAGCTACTTGCCTGTAATATGCTTAGCCTTGTGAACCAATGCACAAAGACCAATCCATGCGCGCGGTGCTCCTAAATAATCAGCAACCTGCTTTTTTGTGAGAATATTTGAAAAATCGCAGTAAAACGTATAATACATCTTCAGCTTTTTGCTCAGCGGATAGTGTAAAAACTCCATTTTTTCTCTATACCATAAAAAATGTCCCTGCGGATTTTTTAAAAATCTGTTATTTGCGCCCTTGACCGTTAATCCGTCGTCAAGGTATTCCCATATCCAAATTATATCCTCAAACACCCTGATTTTATATCCGTCATGTGCCATTCTGTTCCACGGAATACAAGGCGTAATAAAGTTTTCGCCTTCAAATTCGGGATAAGGATATTTTTTAAATATATCGGTCCAGAACACTTCTGCGCGCTCCCCGTCAATAGGATACGGCGTTGCCTCGGAATATCGTTCCAAAAACGTTGCGTCACGATAAGGCTTGTTGTACCACGGGGTATTTGGGTCGGTTCTCCAAACGGTGTTTCTTGTCTGCGTAGGAGTTTGTCCGCGGTTTGCTACAATACCGCAGTAATCGTCTAAGCCCCTGATAGACTCCATCCAGTTATTTATCTTTTCACAAGCGTCGTCTGTTAAATAGTCATCGGAGTCTATGGTAAAGAAAATCTCGCCCCGAGCTTTTTCCAACGCACGATTCGTAGCTCTGCATTTTCCGCCGTTTTTTCCCTGCATAAACACTATAGGGAAATCATTATTTTCCTTTATCCAGCCGTCGACCAGCTCCGATGTATTGTCTGTTGAGCCGTCGTCAAAAACAATCCACTCAAAGTCCCTGTATGTTTGCCGTTTAATTGATTCATATAATCTGTCTATTATGTACGCTCTGTTATAGGTCGGCGTAAACAGCGTTATTTTGTATTGATAATTCATTATTTCTCCAATATATCAGCAATTCTTTTGCAAGCAAAGCCGTCTCCGTAAGGATTTGAGGCTTTGCTCATTTTTTCGTACTCGTTTTTATCGTTAAGCAACTTTTTAAACTCATCATATATTACAGATTCATCTGTTCCGAAAAGCTTAAGAGTTCCCGCCTTTATTTTATAGCTTCGAAACTCATATTAAGCATACCTCCATAATTATTTTAATAGTCACATCCCTACTCCAAGAGAATTTCTGAGCTTACAGGTCAAAACAGGCATTATACAAAACATTTTAAGCCACAATTTTTGTTTGCATGAAATGCCTTCATATATATTTCCGCTTTTAAATAACGGTATTCTGTTGATTATATTTGAACTTATACTTTTATTTGATTTGACTTTAAGAGCACATTGTAACTGATACATACAGCTGCACGCATAGGTAAAGAGCGCCAGGTTATACAAATCGGGATACTTTTTCTTTATGTAATCGCACCTGAGAGCGTTTGCGTCAAGGGCGTCAAGCCATTTTTCGGAATATCCGACGCCCATAGTGCTGTTTGAGCGCTGAAGATAATTATAGCACGATTTAGGCAAAACAGAAACCTGATTTGTATTGCCAATTACTTGATAAGACCAAAATACATCTTCATGGCACTTGCCCTTTTCAAACGGTATGTCATTAATTATCGACGCTTTGTACAATTTATTCCAAACATACTGCTTTATCATATTATCGCAAAGAAGTTCTTTCATTGCCTCCTTGCCGCTTAAGACACTATGCTGCCGCAAACAATCCTCACGAATAATTTTGTTGTCTTCGTCAACCCAATTTACTCCGCATGAAGTAATATCGCTGTTATCGGTTATCATACAATTATATAAATCGAAAATCATATTCGGCTCTATGTAATCGTCGCTGTCAATAAAGCTGATATATTCACCGCCTGCAACCTTCATACCTGCATTTCTTGCGTCGGACGAACCGCCGTTTTCTTTATGTATGACTTTAATACGCTTGTCCGCCTGTGCATATTCATCACATATCTTTGGGCAGTTGTCGGGAGAGCCGTCATCTACAAGGATTATCTCCAGATTTTTATAAGTCTGATTAATTATGCTTTCAACGCATTTGCAAATATACTTTTCGACATTATATATCGGTACAATTATACTTATTAAAGGATTCATTTATTTAACCTCATACTTATCGGTATTTTTTGATATGAATTTATCGTATACTTTAAAAGTCAGCATTAATAGCTTTGTGCAATGAAAAAAAAGATACTTTTCAACTTTACTCCTCTTACTTAAAATAAAGCTTTCTTTTATGCCTTTAATTTGGATTTTGTACACTTCGGCATCAGACTTGTACTGTTTTAATTTATACTTTGAAATTGACCGAAATAAATTGATAACCGAATAAAGATATGAAGAATATGCAGCACTGATGATTTCCCGGTCAAAATTATTTGAGCTGTATTCAAAAATCTCTTTCCTTACTTTTACAGGGTCAAACAGCTTGTTTTCGTTTATCTTTGAAGTTGATGCAGAGTTTTTTCTCAATATGTAATGATAAAAGGGAATATCCTCATACACCGCCGTTTGAGAATTAGCAAAAGCATAAAAATTAAAAAGCATGTCTTCGTTGTTTTTTATGCCTGACCGCATACGCAAATCCTTCAGAACTTTACTTTTATATAGCTTATTCCAACTCCCGGGCTCGACATAATCGCCTACAATAATATCCCTAAGTCCCTTTTTGTTATCCTGAATTACTTTTTTTCCTGTGTTATAATAATAATCAACTCGTGAGGGAAACACCATTTGATAGCCGCAATGTGAAATATCGGCATCGTTTTCAAGTGCATTTTTCAAGAGTTTTTCATACATTTTAGGTTCAATATAATCATCGCCGTCAACAAAACCGATATAATCGCCTGTTGCAATATCCAAGCCCATGTTTCTTGTGTCGGAAACACCCGAATTTTGCTTAAAAATCGGGACGATTCTTGGGTCTTTGTTTGCATATGCTTTAATAATATCGTCTGTGCCGTCCGTTGAACCGTCGCTTACCAAAATAATTTCAAGATTATCGTATGTCTGGGATAATATGCTGTCAATACACCTCGGAAGATACTCCTTGATATTATAACAAGGCACTATCACAGTAATTTTTATATTTTTATTGCTCAACATAACCAAATCCGCCTTTGCATTTAATATATTAATCATTTCCAGCTTAGTTTTATTTTATTAAAATCCATAGGAACCTCTTATAAATTACTTTTAAATCGGAGCAAAGACTGCGACAGATTGCAAGCAGCGCAAAGGAGCATTGCATTTAAATTATAAACTTTGAAACGTCGTAGTTGCCTCCGTCCGCTTCATTAAACCACTTTACAAAATCGAAATACTTTTCATACTCACGACTCTCTGTTAAATGATTTTTCCTTAATATATTTCCGACTTCACCGTCAGCGTTGTATTTATCTATGTAAACCGTATATGGCAGATCATATTTATGTGCGGTAAATACAACCAATCCTTTCAAATTCAAATCAGATAATGCCTTTATTTCATCAAATGTGATTCCGTCACGTTCTTCTAAAAAAACAAATAAATTGTCTTTATTAATTCGCTCTTTTCTTTCATTCCATTTATTTTCCGCATTTTGCGGATCGGCATAATGTGTAAAGCAGACCGTTATTGTATCAAGAGAAGGCGCAGACAACCTTGCACACGGACATTTATATTCGGAATAATCAAAGAACTCAAACTTTCCGTTGTTATATTCGTCTAAATTTGAAATGTATTTAACAAAATCCGTTTGCGTCAACATTAAATTAACAGTCGGCGACATAAATTTTAAACCCAAATCGTGAAAAATTATTCCTCCGATACAGTTAGGACACAGAAATGTTATATCGTTGTTTTTCAAATTTCTTCTCATTTTATTTCTTCTGCTTTTAGCTAAGAAATTAATTTTTGAAGCAATCATAATTTTAATCTCAAAAAGCAAATTTACAAGCTCAGCAGCATATCTTCAACTGCTTTTACCGTTTTTTCTGTACTAAATGTTTTTCCCCGCTCTTTTGCACGCTCTGCATAGTCCTCAAGCATACCGTCGGTTGTAAGCATTGCTTTTATTCCTTTATACAAGGCGTCTTCATTGTTTTCGGTAACAATACCGTATTCGTTGTGTTCGCCGAGCATTTCTTTCATACCGGAAACTTCAACGGTAACAACCGGTGTTCCGATTATCAGCGCTTCGGTTGCCGCTGTGCTAAAACCCTCGGCAAGAGAAGCGCAGACAAATAAGTCGCTGCCCTTTATGTATTTATACGGATTAGTGTTATATCCCAAAAGCTTAACACTTTTACCTACGTTAAGTTTATCAATCAGGATTTCAAGATTGTTTTTTTCCGCCCCTTTGCCTAAAATTATTAGGTTATGGAAAATACCTTCATCAATTAATTTTTTATGAACTCTTATAAGTCTGTCAAACCCTTTTGATTTTTTAAGTGTTCCTATTGCAACAAGTGTTTTTAATGTCTCAGAAAACTTGTAATCAAAAATATCTTCATTTGATAACTTCAAAATATTGTCGGTTTCATTTGTATTGTAAAGAACCTCAATAGGTTTATTAAAAGATAAAAGACCGATAAAATCTTTTTTTACATACTCGGAAACACACACAGTATTATCAAATCTATTATAGCAACGCTGCGCTTCTTCAAAGTTTCTGAACGATGCGGACAACTTTGATTTAGTATGTTGCTCCACATGAATCCAACTGACAAGCTTTGTGTTTTCATCGGTACAGCCGCTCACTATTCTTGCGGAAGGTCCTTCTAAATACGATACGGCTATATCATACTTATCTTTAATAAAATGCTTATACAAAAATCGGGGTGAAAACAGCTTTAAAATCTTGCTGTTTCCCCTGAAGCACCTTTTAAAACAAGTTTTAAGCTTTATATTATCATTCAAAAACTGCTCGTTGACTCCGCCGGAAAACAAGGCTTGAACGGTAATATCAAATTTACTGCTGTCCATATTATTGACAAGATTTACCAAAACCTTTTCAGCTCCGCCTTGTCCTAAGTCGTGTATAAAAAACAATATCTTTTTCATAAACTATCTCTTTGGGTTTTTCTTAAGATGTATTTTCCGATATATTGGGATCGGTAACAAACCGTACACCAACGGAAAGAACGGTTTTATCCAATATTTTTTTGGAATATTTAACCTCTTATAGCCTCTGAGTGCAATCACCAAACTATTTATACGGTACTTATATTTTCTTCTCTTGTATGCCGAATCGTCCTCTAAAATAGTATATAAGACTTCCTGTATTCCATATCCTTTAAATCCCGCTTCAAAAAATCTAAACCAAAGATCTTTGTCCTCAACACGTTCGGCATATTTATCCAAAGAATATCCGCCCAGCTTTTCATAAACATAGGGATATGTCATTATAGTGGCGTGAGAAAAAGCGTTGCTTTTTGTCATTGTCATTTTATCGGGGTATTCTTCTCTGATAATATTGCCTACAATTTCTTTTCCGTTTGACAGCTCGGTTCCCGTGCTTACCAAGTCGTACTCCGGATGCGTCTGTAAAAACTCAACTTCCTTTTCAAATCTTTCGGGCTTTGACAAATCGTCGGCGTCCATTCTTGCCACATAATCGCCCGTCACATATTTAAGGCAGTGGTTCAGCGTATATTGAAGCTTCATATTTTTTTCGTTTTTTATCAAAACTATTTTATCGGGATATTTACTTTTATATTCCTGCAAAACATCGTAAGTATTGTCCGTAGAACCGTCGTCGCAAATAATAAACTCAATATTATCGTATGTCTGATTTAGTATTGAATCAATGCTTGCGGCAACAGTAGGAGCACAATTATATGTTGCCATAATAACAGAAACTTTTTTGCTCTTATCCATATGCTATCTCTCCTCAATTTTTACGAGATTACTGTTTTTTAACGATTTGTTAAATACATAATTAATTAATTTGTTGTCGGAACCGCTGTTAATAAAGCCGATCCCCTCTAAAGTTCTTCTAAGCAAGGAGTTCTTTTCTGTTACTCTGACGTTAAAAATCCCCTTATCAACAGATTCTTTTTCAAGCAAATGAACAAACAGCGCACTTTCAATAAACTTTCCGGCAACACGGCAGCTCATTGCAAACTCCGTAAAACGAATACAGTTATTTTCAACTGCGTATTGAATAAAGCCTACAATTCCGTATTCTCTGAAAACATCTCCGCAACTAAAAGCAAAGGTTTCTGCATTTTCTCTGCTAAGCACATCCTTGAATTCTTCAAGATTTTGTCCGTTTTCCCTTGCGTAATAATGTGAATAGGTATGCGAGGCTATCTCTTGATTAGGATATTTCGCAATCAGGTCAATGAGCGACTTCCCGTAAAAATAAGGTTCTTCGGCTTCATTGTCGCCTATGTCGTCAAGAATTCTGTACGATGACAAAACCGTATTTTCATAGTGAGGACGTAAAGCCTCCGACGGCGAATAATCTATTAATTCTTGTTTATTTTCGGCAAACATCATTCCGGCGGTTGCCCAGGAACAGTGTATATTATGTTTTTTTAAAATTTCCAGCAAACGGGGAACAGCTTTTCTTCCGCCAAGCACATTTTGACCGTAATCATCATATGTATGGCAGTCCTGCACTCCCCAAAAAAGCTCAAAATCCAGTGGAACCAATAATGTACCCTTACCCATACTTTTTACATCTGCTATATAATCTAACTGCAAAAATCACTCTGCGTATTCTTTGTCAAAATCTATAAGAAACGGATGATGAGACCACGTCTGTTCACTCTCCGGGGGTAGCTTCATATAATCCCCGTAGTAGGTTGTCAGCAAATCTAAATATTCGGATGTTATCATAACATCTGCGTCTTCAAATCTGACATCGACAAACTTATCCATTAAATTATTCTGATACGGAGCTTTAATTGTTTCAAATACGGACATATCCGCTAACTCAAAGTTGTTATTTGAATTGTATCTGCACATTTTTTTATAATACTTTTTTATCTTATCTTCGTATTTTGATTTCCTTGTTGTTTTTAAAATAATGTTTGATACAAATGTAAATATTCCCTGATCTTTCGGTGCATAACCACGCATATAAAGGTTATATTTCATTGCGTCAATCATTTGTATCATTCGTTTAAAATTTCCGTTCGGCACTCTGTCCAGCGGAAATATATCAATAAATATACCCTTGTGAAAATTCTTTCCCAAATCCGTTTCCTGTACAAACGCCGTATTTTTCATTCTTATTTTTGTAAAACTCTGTGTGAAACTTTTTTCGGTATTATGATTTTGAAGCAAGTACCTGTCTGTATCTTTCCACAATCTGATAAACTTATCATAATCGGCTCTGAGCATACAAATATCCATATCGTCATCCCACGGAATAAATCCGCCGTGCCTTATTGCGCCAAGCATCGTTCCATAGGTAACAGAGTACTTTATATCGTTATCCTTACAGAACTTATCAACATATTTAAGTATTTCAAGCTGGGTTAACTGTAGTTTTCTCAGTTCATCATAATTCTCTATTTTTGAGTAATCATAATCAGATATCATAAGCCACACCTATTTTGTTTGTTTTTAATCGAAATGTAAATACGGTTCAAGCTCAAATTCATGTAAATGCTCCGAAATAGTCACTGTGATAATAGGTAGGACCTGTCAAATAATAATATAACAGCAAAACCGTATTTTCATAGTGAGGGCGTAAAGCCTCCGACGGCGAATAATCTATTAATTCTTGTTTATTTTCGGCAAACATCATTCCGGCGGTTGCCCAGGAACAGTGTATATTATGTTTTTTTAAAATTTCCAGCAAACGGGGAACAGCTTTTCTTCCGCCAAGCACATTTTGACCGTAATCATCATATGTATGGCAGTCCTGCACTCCCCAAAAAAGCTCAAAATCCAGCGAAACCAACAATGTACCCTTACTCATACCTTTTACCTCTGCCACTGTTTAGTTATACTACAAACCTATTTCCCTAATCGTTTTATTAACAACATCTTTTTTATCAAAATGCTCCGATACAAACTTGCGGGCATATTTTCCCATTGCTTTTTTCTGCTCATACGGCAGCTCATAGAATTTTTTGAGCTTCTCATACAAGTCTTCTCCGTCCTTTACGTTGCACAAAAAACCGTTTTTGCCGTCGTCAACCGCTTCAAGGCAGCCGTGAATATTGCTTGTTATTATCGGTCGTCCCATAGAGCTTGCCTCAAGCAAGGTGTTTGACATTCCCTCGTGATAAGACGGATGAACAATGCAGTGTGCTTTTTTGATAAACGGTGTAACGTCACCTTGAAAGCCGTGAAAACGTATAAGACCTTCCGTCTGCATTTTTTCGACAATTTCCTTATAATTATCCTCATACCAACCGATAAAATCAAAGGTAGTGTTTGAGTGTTCCGCCTTTAATTTTCGTATAGCATAAAAGAACTCGTCCATTCCTTTTTCCTGCATTATTCTTCCGACATTCAAAAAATGCACTTCGCCGTCATCTTCGGGATAATCGCAAAACGGAAACTCGTCAAGATTTACTCCTGCGCCTGCCATAACCACAGTTTGCTCTTTGCGGACTATGCCCTCGTTTACAAGAGTGTCCCTGTTTCCTACATTCTCAAAAAATATTTTTTCGGCTTTGTTCATCGAAAATTTGTACATAGTTGATACAAGCTTTCGCATCATACCGCCGTCTGCCATAAAAGCAGAACCGAGTCCCGTAACATTGCAGTAATGCGGAATTTTGCAGGACTTACAAGCTATAGAGCCGTAAATGTTCGGCTTTATCGTATATGTAATAACCTTATCGGGAGCAATCTCTTTTAACAGCTTTTTATAACGTTTAAGAAGTGAAATATCCTTAAGCGGATTCATTCCTCTGCGCTCCATATCGGTAATTATAACCTTAGAACCATAGGATATAAGCCTGTCGATTTCAGCCTGTTCGGCGGGAGGAACAGAAATTATCACCTCATTGCCGAACTCAGCAAGCTTTTTTATCAGCTCTCTGCGAAATATTCTTAATGTATTATAGTGATTTGCAAGTATAAGTATCCTACTCACAGAAAACTTCCTTTACCGTTTTTGTTATTCCCTCGGCATTAATACCGACCTGCTTGCGCAGATAAGCCTGACTGCCGACCTCTATGCAATAGAAATCGTTTATGCCGATTCTATGCAACTTTGCACCGCCGTCACTTTCGGCAAGCACTTCGGCAACAGCCGAACCGAAACCGCCGACTATGTTATGCTCCTCAACCGTAAAAATATTGTCAAATCTATTTGCGCAGTCTGATATAACCCTTCTGTCGATCGGTTTAACGGTAGGAAAACTGTATTGCTCAGTTCCAAAGCCCATAGCTTCAAGCATATCACATGCCTTTGATGTTTCTTCAAGGATAGCTCCTGTTGAGAACACAGCAATTTTTTTGCCGCCTTTCTTTGCGTCACGCAGTTTGTACGCCTTGCCTATTTCAAACTCTTTGATAACATTGTTTACACTCTTTTCGCCGCCTCTGCCAAGGCGCAGATAACAGGTTCCGTCGGTGTTTGCAATTTCCTTTACCGCAAGAGCGGCCTCAGTGGGATCGCCCGGGCAAATAACCGTAACGCCGGGCAGCGCACGCATAATTGCAATATCCTCGGTTGCGTGGTGGCTCATTCCCAAGGAGCCGTAAGCATATCCGCCTCCGACGCAAATTATATTTACGTTTGCGTTATGATAAGCACAATCATTTCTTATCTGTTCGAGGCAGCGAAGAGTCGGAAAATTTCCGATAGAATATGTAAAAATTTTTTTACCCTCAAGCGCCATACCTGCGGCAACGCCCGTCATATTCTGTTCGGCAATGCCTGCATTAACAAACTGATCGGGCAATGCCTCCCAAAACGGTTTTAAAACACCAAATCCGAGGTCGCCCGTAATAAGCTCAACATTTTTGTCCTGCCTGCCAAGCTCAATCAGCGTGTGAATAACCGCATCTCTCATCTGTCCTCAACCTCCCTGTTATAGTAATGCGGGTGATAGGTTTCAGACACCGTATGCCTGCAATTTTCAGGTTCTGCCTTAATCTCGGGACAGCCATCAGGGGTGTATGGGTCAACAACGCCTTCGGGCTTTGACTTATGAAGTTCGTTTACCGCACAGTTATACTCCCAGCCGTCGTGAGGAAATCTGTAATGCCACAGAATATCCATTTCCATAAACGGAACGCCCTTACCCTTTACCGTATGGGCAATAACAACCGTAGGTTTATGTTCGGGATTTGAAGTGTCTTTTAAGGCGTTTCTCAAAGCGTCGTGATTGTGACCGTCAACTTCAATAACATTCCAGCCGAAACCGCTCCAACGCTTTGCCATATCGACTTCAAGAGTGTTATTACAATAATCAAGACTTTGCATATGATTATGGTCCACTATGACAACCAGATTATCCAGCCTAAAATGATTTGCAAATTCTGCGGCTTCCCAAACCGAGCCTTCATTACATTCACCGTCACCCATCACAACAAACGAGCGAAAAATCTTGCCGTCCTGCTTTGCCGCAAGCGCACGACCTGCCGCAACGGGAAGTCCGTGGCCGAGAGAGCCTGTAGAAAAATCTATGCCCGGCAAATGATGTGAAACATGCCCCGAAAGTCTGCTGCCGTTTGCATAATGGGTTTTCAGCTCCTCAACAGGAAAAAATCCGTTCTCTGCAATAGCAGCATAAACAGAAGCTCCGGCATGACCCTTACTCAGAATAAATCTGTCTCTGCCGTCCCATTCGGGATTTTTACTGTCAAATTTCAAAATATCTGTATAGAGTACACCCATAATATCGGCGACCGAAAGTATTGCGCCGATATGACTGCCCCCCGACAGATGCGTCATCTCAATTCCATGGCGTCTGATAAGCCACGCAAGCTCTTTGCTGGTCATAATATTCCTCCGCTATCCTTTAAACTCCAAAAACAAGATTTATAAACTTCGGGTGGTGTTTTAACCGTCTATACACCGTAATGAACAACAACGGTATACCCAAACCGACTGTAAACATCGACAAAACAACTATATACCAAGGTAAATGCAGGACTCTGTTAAGCAAAATTTCAACAACAGACTGACATGGCCAAGAAATAATGTATATAGTAAATGTCTTCCCGTCAAAAAAGTCGAGACATTTGCTGCCTCTCTTTTCAAAAAAATATGATACGCTTAACACAACATATATCATAAACAGAGCAACAACTATTCCGCAGGTGTTTTTCACAGCATTGTTGTACTTAAAACGGCTGTTCAAAAAAGCAATATATACGGCAATCGAGAATATCAGCAGTATCGCCGATATATACCACTTAAATATATTGTCTTTGTGTTTTATAATCAGATCACAGGTACATAATCCAATGCAAAAATAAAGTAATTCACAGCAAACATCTTTTATTGAAAACCAATCTATGTTTATCGGAAAAACTGCCAATCCGACAGTTATTGCAATAATTAAAGCATTCAATATTTTAGAATTATATGCTTTGAGCAATAAAGCAGAAGTAGGAGTTGAATGTCAAAGTACAACAAACATTGCACCTATTGCATATGAATAAGAAATAAACTTTTGTTTACCGCTGTATAAAATATCAGTCATTTAATACACCGTTCCCGTCATTTCACTGTGATAAACATTGCCGTTCCATAATAAATAGAAAAACAGAACTAATATAATAATCAATACAGGCTTAACAATCGACTGTTCTTCCTTTGTAAACCCTAACCTCAGCAAATAAGGTATAAGTATTAAATCAAAAAGCTCACAATATATCGGCATTCTGCCTATAAGTATTCCGCTCGTAAACATACCCACAAGATAGAGCGCCGCAGTTGCAAGCGACATATTTATACAAACAGGCAACATCGGTATCTTTTCATAATAATCCTTAAGAATGTTGCGCTTCCAATATGCTATAATCGGAAACATTGCAGAAAACACAACTCTTAGCGGATTCACACCGTCATCTTCATTAAACCGGTTTATCTCACCTGCATATTCCGTGCCGCTCAGCACAGTGTCAACGCCCTTGAAAAACGGTTCGGAAAATATACATATCAAAACGATTCCGATTATAAACAAAACCGTCATTTTACTCCAGGGCTTGCTCGTCGCCAAAAAGTATATCGGAATCATTATTATTACGGTAGAATGTATAGTTGACAAAAGCAAAACAAGCAAAATAAATTTTACTGACTTTTTGTTTTTAATAAGATCACAAAACGCAAACAAGATTGAAACACATATAAACTGTCGCATTCCGTTCATCATCCATACAAACACAAGCATTGATATAAACAAAAACGAACTGAAAAAGAAATCGCATGAATATCGTCTGAGCGTTATCATAACACAAACGCCGCAGACTATCGCAATAGTCATCAGCCACCATGTATAGTTGTCGGAAATGAAACATTTAAAAAATACGTTAAATACCTCAAATCCGGGACTTTTTCCGTCCCAGTCAATTTCTCCCCATGCTTCTGAAAAATCATTCGGTATTGCGTTAAATGAATATATATACTGCGTTGTGTCTGCAATATATTTACGCATACCAATCCAAAAAATGTAGTAACCAAAAATAATAATCGCATATGCGATCGGCACTTTTTTTTGAATTCCCTGACGAATATTGTAATCGACAAGCATAACATCTTCTTTGTGATTCAGAGAATATATAAAGTATATAAGCGGTACCCATAAGAGCATTGACCAATAAATTATCATCTAAATCTCCATTTTATTCGGAAATAGTTTCAAGCACTTTAATTTGCTGTTTGTCAAGCTGCCATCCAAATGCTTCAAGATTTGATGTTGCCTGGCGGGGATATTTTACTCCCGCAAGCACTACCGAACCCGGCAAATAGTCCAAGATAAATCTTATTGCAACCGACGCAACAGACCGCCCGTTTTCGGCGGCAATTTTTTTCAAAATCTCAACTATTTCAAGATTTTTAAGCAGCTTTTCACCGTGAAAATTAACATATACATTCCTTGAACGTCTGTCATCTGAATTAAATGTGGTGTTTTTATCATATTTTCCCGTAAGAATTCCCTGTCCAAGGCTTCCCCATGTCAAAGGCGTAAGCGAAAGACTTTCGGAAAGCTCTCGGATATCATTTTCGTTTTTTCGGCAAGCAAGGCTGTATTCATCTTGAAAGCTGACAAATTTTCCTTTAAAAGCCTTTATCTCATCAATATCCTTCTTGTGAATATTGGAAAGTCCGTAATATCTGATATATCCTTTCTTCTTCAACTCTTCAAGTGTATCAACCACTTCGCTCATTGGGGTGGTTTCATCTCTGTAATGTATCTGGTATAAGTCAATGTAATCTGTTTTTAAACGCTTTAAGCTTCCCTCGACCGAGGTTCTTATCCATTCGGGTGAATTGTCATAATATGTAGGCTGTCCCTTTTTTGCGTGTACGCCGAATTTCGAGGCAATCACAACCTTATCTCTTTGTCCGCAAAGAGCCTTTCCAAGCGTTATTTCAGACTGCCCAAGACCGTAGGTATCTGCTGTGTCAAAAAAGTTAACGCCGCCGTCAATAGCTGTGTGGACAGCGTCTATAAGGTCTTTTTCGGTTATATTAGACCCCCAGCCGTAGCCGCCCATAGGACAACCGCCCATACAAAAACGTGATACTTGCAAATCCGAATTTTTAAGCGTTATATATTCCATCCTACACCTGTTCCTTGCTCTTGTTTTTAAAAATAAATTTCAGTGCTTTTTTTATAACATCAAATACAGTTGTAAAGAACAACTTAACATCTGTTACAAACGAAACCGTTGCGGCATATTTAACCCTAAGCAGATTTTTCTTTTTAAGCACATATTTTTCATAATATTCATCGGCATTTTCATTACCCACAATCTCATCAAGATTGATAAATTCTATTGAGCTGTAATCGGTTATTCCGGGGCGAACTTCAAGTATGTATTTTTCAACACCCGAATAGTTGTCGGTGTACTGTAAAAGCTCGGGACGAGGTCCGATAAAACTCATATTCCCCTTGATAATACTTAACAAATTTGCAAATTCATCAGCCTTTGTCTTTCTGAGAAAATTACCTACCCGAGTGATTCGACTGTCATTAAGCGCAGTTGTTCCGCCGCCGATCTTATCGGCATTCCAAACCATTGTTCTGAATTTAAAGATTCTGAACGGTCTATTTTTATAACCCCCGCGCTGCGCCCTGTAAAAAACAGGAAAACCGCTGTCAATAACAATAGCAATAGATATAATTATCAACACCGGCAAAAGCAGCACGAACAATAAAACCGACAATATAAGGTCGATTATTCGTTTAATTATTCTGTTGTAAACGCTTTTATATCCCACGATACAGTTCTCGTCAACCGCTTCAAGCGTGTTATAATCAAAATCCCTTTTCATACCGATATACCCTATTACCTTATTTATTAATTATAACATATCTTTTATACAAAATCAACATATACACACATTAAACAGTGCAATAATTCAGAACAAATAAAAAACATTTGACAAGAAATTAAAAAACTATTATATTTTAAATAAATTATATACTTTATATATTCAGGAGAAAAAATGAAAAAAATAATTCTAATTATTCTTATAATACTGTTAATTATTACTGTAGTAATAACAGCAAGCGGAATATACAGCAATAATACGCTTGTTGTAACCGAATATAATGTTTTGAATAATAAATTAAACACCGATTTAAAAATCGTTTTGATTGCGGATCAGCACAATCATCAATTCGGAGAAAACGACATTGAGCTTGTAAATAAAATAGCCGAACAAAATCCGGATATAATTGTTGTTGACGGTGATATGGTAACGAACACGCTTGCTAACGACGATGTTATGAAAGCACTTTTGCCTCAGCTTGTTGACATTGCACCGACATACTATTGCCTTGGCAACCATGAACACGAATTGCAGGATAAAATTGATTTTTCCGCCGACATAAGCAATACGGGAACTGTATTGCTCGACAACAAAAGTACATTTTTTGAAAAAGACGGTGAAAAAATACTCATCGGCGGATTATCTGACTTTCCGTATTATGATTATGAAGCACCCGATTTTGATAATCCCGAAAGGTATTTCTGGGAAGAGTTTGACAGTGCTTCGGAAGAATATTTTTCGATACTCCTTCACCATCCGCCGGAATATATCGGCGATATGATAAGCGGGAGCAATGTTGATCTTGTACTATGCGGTCATACTCACGGCGGACTTATCAGAATACCGTTTATCGGAGGATTGTTTGCGCCCAATCAAGGGCTTTTTCCGAAATACGATAAAGGTAAATTCGATTTTGACGGCACTACGATGATAATAACCGCAGGGCTTGGCAATTCAAATTTTCTGCCGAGGATAAATAACTGCGCCGAAATCTGCGTGATAAATGTAAATTAACACGGTATTGTTACCCAAAAACCTTTTTTGCGGCGTCAACACTCTCTTTTGCGTCCCTGCAGTAATAATTCGCACCGATTTTCAATCAATTATTTTTCCTTTCAGCGGTATTTTCATTATCCCTTTATTAGATAAAATACACAATACAAATGCAAATACGACAGTAAGTACAAATGACGATATCCAATTAATAGGGATGTTTTTAATATACGGAATTAAATAATATATTTCAGCTGTTAATGTTCTGAGAAAATAATTGTAACCAATAACCGTAATTGAACAACTTCCCATAAATAGAATAAATTTATTTGATAAAAATTCAGCTTTACTGCAAAAAACAATAACAGAATAAGATATTAGTACAGATGAACAAATAAAAAGCAACGGATTGCCATACACATTTTCATTTAATCCTACTTTCTCGTAATTTATTACAGCTGCAACTACACCCGGTACGGCTAAAAACACATGCCATAATCTGGATTTTTCAACCATACTATATTTTCTCATTAAATAACCGACTTCCATAAATGATATTGCAACCGGAACAGTGGCAATCTTCAACGGTAATATAACTGTAACCGCAGCACTTAACACAAAACTGATTATTGAAACTGATAAAGCAATTATATCACTGTATTTCTTAATATACTTATGCAACAAATAAAATACAATTCTCGCAAGGAAAAGGCAACACAAAAACCAAATCGGAGAACAGTTTGGCATATGTCTAACATCTGCATAGCAATACAAAATTCCCGGTATATAAATCGACAAGTCATCTATTACTACCGAAAAATCAAAACCGGTTTTATAAAAATCAAATAATAGAACAATAACTAAATTAACCAAAGCAAAAATTAAATATGGCACCATATATCTATTGGCGTTTTGTTGCAAAAAATTTTTAAAACACACTTTATCATATTTATTTTTATTATATAAAAAACCGGATAATACAAAGAACAGCGGCATATGAAATGAATAGACTATTTTACCCAAAACTTCCGGAAAGCCAAATATATTCGTATGTCCAAGGATAACTAAAAGTATTCCTATCCCTTTTACTGCATCAATATAATCTATCTTCTTTTTATCTTGAGAAATATTAATTAAACTATTCATCGCTGTTTACCTTATCCCAAAAACCTTTTTTGCGGCGTCAACGCTCTCTTTTGCGTCCCTGCAGTAATAATCCGCACCGATTTTCATAGCGTAATCTTCGGTGAGAACCGCACCGCCGACAAAAATCACGCATTTGCTTGAACCGTCGGGATTTTGCAGCCTTTTATCAGCTCTTACAAGCTTTATTGTATCTTCCATACTTTTGAGGGTTGTAGTCATAAGCGCAGAAAGTCCTATCATCTTAATATCCCGCTTTACTGCGGTTTCTACGATCAGTTCCGGCGGCACGTCACGACCGAGATCCACTACGGTGTAGCCGTAATTGTCAAGCAAAACCTTTACGATATTTTTGCCGATGTCGTGAATATCACCCTTTACGGTAGCAAGAATTATCCTGCCTTTGCTGACAGGCGTTCCCGTAGTTTTAGAAATGTGACTTTTTATCACTTCAAAACATTCCTGTGCCGCATTAGCGCTTTGAATAAGCTGAGGAAGAAAGATTTTGTTCTTTTCAAAATCTTCTCCTACCCTGTCAAGTGCGGGGATAAGCATTTCATTGACGATTTTCATAGGGTCAACATTATCTTCAAGGAGCTTTTCGACTATAGAAGCTCCTTCTTTTTTCAGTCCTCCGTAAATTGCAGCGGGAATATCGGTTTGAACAGCCTGTTTCGGCACACTGACGGCAGACACGGCGTCGTTGTATTTTTCGATAAATTCGGTTGAATTCTTATCTATCCCCGAAAGCACCCTGTATGCTCTTACCGCTCCTGTCATCGACTCGACATTCGGATTTATTATCGGAAGATCAAGACCCTCTTCAAGCGCCATTGTAAGAAATGTACGGTTTACAAGCTCACGGTTGGGAAGTCCGAAGGATATATTTGAAACGCCAAGGCAGGTCTTGCAGCCGAGCTCGGTTTTTACGCGGTGAAGCGCCTTAAGTGTTTCTTTGCACGCCTGCTGTTCAGCCGAAACGGTTAGCGTAAGGCAATCAATATATACATCTCGGCGGTCTATTCCGATTTTTTCAGCACGCTCGACGATTCTTTGCGCTATTTTAAATCTGCCCTCTGCTGTTTTGGGAATACCGTTCTCGTCGAGTGTAAGTCCGACTACCGAAGCGCCGTATTTTTTTACAAGCGGAAGAATCGTTGAGAGGCTTTTTTCTTCACCGTTTACAGAGTTTAATATCGGTCTGCCGTTATAATAACGCAGTCCTGCCTCCACGGCCTCCGGCTTTGTCGTATCTATCTGCAAGGGTGCGTCGCAAACGCTCTGAATTGCTTTTACCACACGCACCATCATCGTTTTTTCGTCTATTTCGGGGTGTCCGACATTTACGTCAAGTATCTCTGCCCCGCCGCTTACCTGACTGAGCGCCTGATTAAGAATATAGTCGATATTATTATCGACAAGAGCCTGTTTAAACAGCTTCTTGCCCGTAGGATTTATGCGTTCTCCGATTATCCTCGGTCCGTTTATCTCAACGGCATTGCTCGCACTGCAAACAACGCTGTCAACGCTTTTGCCGCAGTTCTGATATTTTTTGTCTTTAAGAGAGGTCTTTATCTGCTTTATATATTCGGGGGTCGTGCCGCAGCAGCCTCCGATAAATTTTACGCCGTATTTAAGCAGAGATAAAACGCACTGTGCAAACCTGTCCGGCATAATATCATAGGTATTGCTGTTCGGGTCGGGAAGCCCCGCATTTGCCTTTATTACAAGCGGCAAAGATGTATATTTTGTCATTTCGCTGACAACGGGTTCCAGCTCATCCGGACCGAGCGAACAGTTCACGCCTATCGCATCAACGCCGAGTGCGCTGAGCGTTACTGCGGCAGAGGCAGGAGAAACGCCTGTAAACGTACGTCCGCTTCGTTCAAAGGTCATAGTTGCAATTATAGGTTTGTCGCAGGTTTCTTTTGCGGCAAGCACTGCCGCCTTTAATTCGTAAAGGTCGGTCATCGTTTCAAACACGATTATGTCTGCGTTGCGGCCTGCAATTATCTGTTCCTTAAAATATTCATACGCCTCGTCAAATTTGAGAGAACCGGCAGGCTCAAGCAACATTCCGATAGGTCCTATATCAAGCGCAACAAGCACAGAAGTTCCTTGTGCGGCCTGTTTTGCGATATTCACCGCCGAATCCACTATTTCATCGACAGAATAACCGCTGTCCTTAAGCTTGTAGGAATTTGCGCCGAATGTGTTAGCATAAACAATATCCGAGCCTGCGTCGATATACGCCTTATGAAATGACTCGATAAGTTCGGGGTGAGTAATATTAAGGGTTTCGGGAACGTGGTCATAGTTTACTCCGCTCTTTTGGATAAGCGTTCCCATCGCTCCGTCAAGTATAATGAATTCTTTGTTGTTGTAAAAGCTCTTAAAATCCACAATGCTCTCCGTTTCTTCTGAATTTGCAGGTGTCGCGCATATTACAGACCGCACAGCCTCGCTTTTTTCTTTCTATAGGCGATTTTGACATTCCCGCTACAGCCGTAACAGACTTTGAGGGAATAAGCAAACTGTTGTCGTTGACAGTCAGACCGATTTTTCGGGGTGCGTCAAGTCGGTCAAGAAAAGTTCTTTGCATTTCAATGGGATAATCGCCGTATCCGGGGCTGAAACGAAATGTAAAAGAAAAATCGGGATACTTTTGTGCAAGTATTTCATCAACCTTAAAGCACACCTGCTCAACGGCTGTACTTGCAAAGCTGTCGAGCACTACCGCCTTTGCCATATCCGAGATTTCTGCTATGCGTATCAGCCTGTCAACCTCGCCGCCGAGGGTAGCGCACATAATAACCGCTCTTTCACAGCCTTTGAGGCAGTCGGCAACATCTTTTCCCCTGACTATTTCATCACATGGCAGGTCAATGAGCCTGTACAGGTATTTAGGGCTTGCGGCGGTCAGTATCATATGTTCGCACTCGTCAATAAGCGACTGCATTTTTTCATTCATTTCAACCTTTGCTCCGCCGAGATAGCGTATTGCTTCACGGCGGTTAAGTTTTTCAAGCTTTACCATATTCCGTTATAATAAATTTACAGTTGCATCGGTAATTTTTCGGGCAACATACGGGTTGTTCATTGTATAGAGATGAATTCCGTCAACGCCGTTTGCAATCAAATCCACAATCTGTTCGATCGCATAGGCTATGCCTGCGTCACGCAGGGCGTCGGGCTTGTTCTCGTATTTCTGCATTATTTTTGAGAATTTCACAGGCAGACTTGCGCCGCACATAGAAACCATACGCTCAATCTGTCTTTTGTTGGTAACAGGCATAATTCCCGCCTCAATCGGAACATTGATTCCTGCAATTTTTGTGCGCTCCAAGAACCTGTAAAAAACGGAGTTGTCAAAGAAAAGCTGACTTATAAGGTGCTGTGCACCCGAATCTACCTTCTTTTTAAGATTTAAAACGTCTTCAACCTCGTCCTTTGCCTCAATATGGACTTCGGGATAACAGGCTCCCGAAATATCAAAGCCGCCCCTGTCTTTTATATAACCGCAAAGGTCGCTTGCGTGCAAAAAATCCTTCTTGGGTTCAATGCCGTCAACATAATCGCCGCGCAAAACAAGTATATTTTCAATTCCGCAGCTTTGGAAGCGGTCAAGGGCTGTATCTATATCGTCTTTTGTACTGTTGACGCAGGTAAGATGCGCTACCGACTCAACCTTAAAATCATTTTTGATTTTTGAGGCAATCTCGGCAGTTCTGCTGCAGCCTCCGACTCCGCCTGCGCCGTAGGTAACGCTGATAAAGTCGGGATTTAAAGAACATATTTCTTCAAGCTTTCCGTAAATCGACTCAATGGGAGAATCCTTTTTCGGCGGAAACACCTCAAAAGATAATACAGTTTTATCGGTATTTTTAAACAGATTTGAAATCTTCATTACAACCTCTTATAAACACAAAAATCTTTTTTTAACCGGAGCAACACCATGCTTTGTCGGCAAAGAACATAGCTTGTGAAAGATTGCAAGCTATGTATGGAGCGTTAACTCCTCACGGTTTCAGTGAGAGATTATAACTCCCGCTGAGATCTCGAAGCAGCACCTGCCGTCTAAGCGGCGGCGGACACTTTTACTTAGTTTATATTATACTATAAAATCCTGCATAAAACAACATTTTTTTGGGTCACAGATTGTAAAATGAGCATAAAACAGGGGCGAACAATAATCACTCTTGTTCGCCCCTGAATTTTTGGTAACTTAATATCCCCAACGGTCAAAAAATCTTACATCCTGATACGTCAAAATGTAGTTTTGACTTTCGTGGAATGCGCTCTGACAAAGCTTTGGATTATACATATACATCAGCCTGTGCTGAACTGCATCGCGGTTTTCGTCAAAAATATATTTAACGGCATTAACGCAATCGTCATTCTTGCCTATTCTTGTGCTTCCCGTGTAATAACAGCTGTCAATAACCTCCTGCACGCTCTTATATCCGTCAAAACACATAGCGTCCTTTACAGACTGAGCGATAAGGCAGGTTGCAATAAATCCGCCGTTTCCGAACTCTCCCATACAAAGGCGTTCAAGAAGATCCCTGTCCTCATCGGTCAGGGTCACCTTGGCACATTCGTATGTAGTGTCGGGATTATCTATTGCAATAAGGTAGCCTGCCGCCCACTGAGCCTCGTAATCGGCAGGCGTTTCGGGAGGAATCGCCGTTGCAAACGGTATGGTAATTTCCTGCGTGGTTTCCTCTTCGGTTGCGGTTGCTTTTGTTTCATCTTCTTTATCGGCTTCATTTTTAGAATTTTCGGCGGTTTCCTGCGAAGCGTCCTTGCCTGCGATTGTTGCGCCGAGAACTATCTCACCGGCTTTTGATTCGTCCCTGTATTTTGGGTTTATGCCCGAAACATACGCCATAGCTTCGGTTTCCTCCGAATGGAGGGGAACCGAAACAACCGTTGTTGCGGTTACAAGAATACACAACGACAAAAGCACCGAAAAGAGCACGATATTAATTTTTTTATTGAAAAAGCCTTTCAACATTATCACCTTAAAATTATGTTGGCTGAATTTGATTAAATGCTCTGCTTTGCTTGCAAGGAGCAGAGTCTGCACTTTGATTATAACACAAAGTATGTACACTTTCAAGGCTTTTAAATTCAGATATTATGGGGTTATTTGTCAAAAAAACAAGGGCGTCGCATTTAGTGCAAAGCGAAGAAAACGCTTTTTGCATCCTAATGCGACAGCCCTTTTACATACGGTTTATTTTTGTTCAGCAAGCGTCGATTAAACCGTTTGTGCATATTGCACTGTCAGATTTTCAAGCAACGTTCAGGTGCTGATTTAATCGGTGTTTTTTTAAGTGAAATGTGCAACAGTTTTTTGAATGTACGTTACGTCAAGAACATTAATCTTGCCGTCGCCGTTTGCGTCAGCCGCTCTGAGTTGGTTTGAGTTTAATTCGACTACTCTTGCAATGTTTTTTTGCAGCAGCGTTGCATCAAATATCGTGACTTTGCCGTCGCCGTCAACATCGCCCTTTATAACGGCAGGCTCTTTCTTTATACAATCGCCTGCAAGCACCAATTCCCCCGTCACATTCGGATTATCGGCAATCACGGCATAAACCTTTTCATCTTTTACCAACAAACCATAGCATTTTCCGTTGAGCGAAATGCTTGTGTTATATTTCTCAAGCGTAGAATTTTCAACGTCGTAATAATATATTTCATTATCCGTGTTGCAATACAAAATCTTTTCATAGGAATCCAGGCTTGAAAATCCGCCTATCCAATAGCTGTGCTCCGCCGCCATCCAATATGCGTCAAATTTGTGAATCACCTCTGCGGTATCGTCTGACGCATTGTATTTAAGCAGACATTTTTCATATTGGCTACCGTTTTGATTGTCAACGCAATACAGCGTGCCGTTTACATAGCAATATCCTGCGTCAATCCGATGAAGCAAACCGTAATCATCGTACTTTGTGCTTGCCGCATCGTTCAGAGCGTCCTCAAAACCTGTGTGTACGGTTGTTTTTCCGTTATTTCCGCTGACAAACGCACTGTCGCTGTACAAAAAGTATCCGTGCCAAGCCTTACCGAATCTGTCAGCCGTAGGATCGTCCCATGTCACGTCAACGTTATAATACTCACCGTCTATTTCAATTTTGTTCCAAGCGTGGTTCATTTCCGCTGATTCGACAATTTCGCTGTTTATTCCGACAAGTGCCAAAAGATAGGAATAAGATCTGCTGTATGCCGTACAGCAGCCTTTGCCGTCCACAAGCAAATCATAGGCTGTCACTTCGCCTGAATATTCGCTGGAGAGAATTATCTCATCGTGCAGTATAAGAGCTTTTTGAAAATCGGTCATAGAATCGTCAAGCTTGCCCAAAAGCTCTTCAACTCTTGCGTCAAATTGCGCCGTCTTTTGCTCAGCCTCACTTTTGGTACAGTTATAGCTTGGCTTTATGTACAACACGGTACCGTCTCTGTGGCTGTATGAAATTCTATAGTCCGCATAAAACAGCTCGGGATAGTTATTAAGCGTTGCGAAATATAACGAAGCTACGTTATCCGCAGAAACATTATAATCTCTTATATCAATTTTTTCATCAAAGTTTTTAATTCCCTGAGCTAACCTTTCGCACACCTGCCTGTTCGCAGAGTAATAATCATATTTGCCCGAAGTAATTATGCCCCTTTGGGTTGCTGCGGAGGCTGAGAAAAACGAACCGACGGAAAACGAAGCGAAAATCAGAACAACCGCCAGAACAGCCGAAAAGGATTGTTTTAAGAATTTTGTTTTTTGCATATAACCCCTCCTATTTATAGTAATTATAACATTTTGCATTTAATATTACAATTATCACAAATAACCAAAATATTGTATAATTTTTTTGTACTATTACACAACGATAGCTGCCTATAGAAAAAATCAATTAAAGAATACAGCACGATCGATTTGCATATAAATTAGCAAGACTGATAGGAGGGCTTATTGTGAAAGGATTAGTTGAGGAACGTGCGGCAATGCTGGGCGAATACATAATAGAAAGCAAGGCTACCGTAAGAAAAGCGGCAAAAAAATTCGGTGTAAGCAAAAGCACTGTTCATAAAGACGTAAGTCAGCGGCTGAAAGCACTCAATCCGGCACTGTACCGTGAGGTAAGGTTGATTCTTGACACCAACAAAAGTGAAAGACATATTCGGGGCGGTATGGCGACAAAAAATAAATATTTGCAGGAAAAGCTTAATAAAAGCGAAAAAACAAATTAAAATCCTGCATTTTTCTCCTTGTGTGAAAAATTATTTTCATATTCTTTACTTTTAGCGGGAAATGATGTATAATCCGTTGTATATGTTCATTCAAACGCCCACCATACAAGGAGATTAAAGAATGAGAAATATACCGTTTTCTCCGCCCGACATTTCTCAGGCGGAAATTGATGAAGTAGTAAAGGTCTTAAAGTCGGGCTGGATCACAACAGGTCCCGAAACAAAGCTTTTTGAAAATCAGATAGCTCGTTACTGCAACGTAAACAAGGCGGTATGCCTTTCGTCACAAACCTCTTGTGCCGAGCTTACTTTGCGTATATTAGGCATAGGTCCGGGAGATGAGGTCATCATTCCCGCCTACACCTACACAGCTACCGCTTCAATAATATACCACGTCGGCGCAAAGCCGGTTATGATAGACTGCAAATGCGGAAGCTTTGAGATGGATTACGACAAGATGGAAGCCGCTATCAACCACAATACAAAGGCTGTTATTGCCGTTGATCTTGCAGGAGTTATATGCGACTATGACAGAATATATGAAGCTGTCGAACGCAAGAAAAGCATTTTTAAACCAAAGAATGAACTTCAGGAAAAATTCGGCAGGGTGTTTGTTATTGCAGACGGCGCTCATGCATTCGGCGCACAGCGCAACGGAAAAATGTGCGGCGAAATAGCCGATTTTACAAACTTCAGCTTTCACGCAGTAAAGAATATGACAACAGCAGAAGGCGGCGCCGCCGTTCACAGACCGCACGACGGAATTGATGAAGAAGATATGTACAAACAGTATATGCTGCTTTCTCTTCACGGTCAGACCAAGGACGCATATCAAAAAAACAAGGTTGCCGCATGGGAATACGATGTTGTTGACACTCAGTATAAATGTAATATGCCCGACGTTTTGGCGGCGTTGGGTGTTGCTCAGCTATCGAGATATGAAAAGATACTTGAACGCAGACACGAGCTTATAAGGCTGTATAACGAAGAATTTAAGGACTTGCCTGTTCAGGTGCTGAATCACTGCGATGAAAACCACCGCAGCAGCGGACATCTTTATTTTGTACGCTTTATTGGCAAGGACGCCGAATACAGAAACAAGTTCTACAATATGATGGCTGAACACGGAATTATGTGCAATGTACATTTCAAGCCCCTGCCGTTGCTTTCCGCATACAGCAAACGCGGATTTAAGATGTCTGATTATCCCAACGCCTACAATATGCACAAAAATCAGCTTACGCTTCCGATGAACACCACTCTCTCGGACGATGACGCATGGTATATTATTGAAACCTTTAAGCAGTGCATAAACACATTAAAATAATCCGAATAAAAAGCAAAAGCTATAATTCACATCGCACCCGTTGGGCTGCCGGTTGTGAATTATAGCTTTTTTGATTTTACTGTTTACTCTGTGCCGAATTAGGTTATACTATTTTCCGATAAAACGCTTTAAAACAGATGTCGATGGAAATTTTCGCAGAACAAGGCGGAGGACGCAGGAATACTGTCGTATTCCGAGGACAACAACGCAGTTATGCGGGATTTTACGCGGCAGATGTTAAAGGGTTTTATTGGAAGATAGTATTATTCTATCTTTTAAGACGTTTATCGGTCTTGATGGCAAGATGAGTTCCTACGGACTGGAACACCTGCACAAGTACGATAAGCAAAACGACCGCAACTATCATAACAAGATATTTATATCTGTAATAGCCGTAGTTAATAGCTATCTTTCCGAGTCCGCCGCCGCCGATTATTCCGCTCATTGCGGTATAGCTTAAAATTGTAGTTATCGCAATAGTGAAGTTTGAAATAAGCGACGGAATACTTTCGGGTATCATAACCTTGACGATTATCTGCAAGGGAGAAGCGCCCATACTCTGAGCCGCCTCGATTATGTTTGGGTTTACTTCTCTTAAGCTTCCCTCAACAAGCCTTGCGACAAACGGGAAAGCCGCAATTACAAGCGGCACTATTGACGCCGTAGTACCCACCGTTGTGCCGACAATAAGGCGCGTCAGCGGAAACACCATTATCATCAGTATCAGAAACGGCACCGAACGCAAGATATTTACGATAAAATTAATTATCGCCATAAGAGGCTTCGGAAGCGGCAAAACGCCGTCTTTGTCGCCCGTTGCGAGTATTACGCCCAAAGGCAGTCCGATAATTATTGAGAACAGCGTTGCAAGGATAGTTATATACAAGGTTTCCCACAATGCAAACAACATTTCACTGCTGATTATCTTCCACGCCTCGGCAAGCGTTTCCTGAGAAAAAAGCTCTCCTGACATTATCGCACCTCCTCAACTTCAATTCCGTCGTACTTTGACAGATAGTCTTTTATTTTTTCAAGCGTTTCGTCGCTGTCAACACCGATGGTAATATTTCCGTAAAGAACGCCGTCAAGCACCCTTGTTGACACCGAAACAAGATTTACAAGAATGTTGAGGTCCAGCGTCAGCCTTGAAATAAGCGGCATACCAACGATATTTGCACCGTTGAGAACAATACGAACCACCTTTTTACAGCCTGAAGTATCCACCTGATTTTCCTCATAATCGGGATAAACAAGGTGTTTTGCAACCTCTGATTTTGGGTGAGAGAAAACTTGGACAACCTCGCCCTCTTCGGCAACAACACCGTCCGAGATGATTGCAACCTTATTGCATATTTCCTCAACAACCGACATTGCGTGGGTAATGATAACAACGGTTATGTTATACTTTTCGTTTATTTCTTTTATCAGGTTAAGTATTGATTTTGTGGTTTTGGGGTCAAGTGCGCTTGTCGCCTCGTCACAAAGCAGAATCTTCGGGTCGGTGGCAAGCGCTCTGGCTATTGCAACCCTCTGTTGCTGTCCGCCCGAAAGCTGTGCGGGATAAGCCTTTGCTTTGTCGGGAAGTCCGACAAGCTCAAGAAGTTCAAGAGCTTTTTTGCGTGCGTCAGCCCTCTTGACGCCTGCAAGCTCAAGAGGGAAGCTGATGTTTTTTAATACATTTTTCTGCATAAGCAGGTTAAAGCTCTGAAATATCATCGCTATTTTGGAACGCTCTTTTCTGAGCTGTGACGGCGAAAGCGATGTCATACTCTTTCCGTCTATCACAATATCGCCCGAAGTGGGACTTTCGAGCATATTTATGCACCGCACAAGCGTGCTTTTGCCGGCGCCGCTCATACCGATAATACCATATATGTCGCCGTCATTGATTTTGAGCGACACGTTTTTGAGTGCCTCAAAATCCTTGCCGTCTACCTTAAACGTCTTGGAAACGTTTTTTATCTCGATCACCGAAAGTCCTCCTTTTATTGCGCTATGATTTAAATCGGAGCGTTAGCTCCTCAGTGATTCAGCGGAGATCATAGCTCCACTTAAATTTCGAAACGGCGCCCGCCGACTAAGCGGCGGGTGCCATCTGCACTTAGATTATTTCAAAGCGTCAAGACTTTTTTGCTTGCCGCCGTAGATTCCGAGAGGCTCAACGTGGATAGTGCCTGCCGATACAAGGTGTGTTCCGTTCTGTTTGTTAAAGTCTTCAAGATATGGGAGATGCTGGAAGTAGTTTGCGTCAAATTCGCCGCTTTCAACAACATTGTTAGGCTGAACATAATCTGTGAATTCGGTTACTTCAAGCGTAATGTCCTTTTCGGCAAGAATATTCTTTACCTCGGCAAGTATCTCTGCGTGCGGCGTGGGTGAAGCGGCAACGGTAATCTTTTCGCCCTTGAGAGCGTCGTAATCTACCGAGCTGTCAAAGCCGTCCGTCGGGTTTTCTACAACGCTTACAACTGCGCCGTCGTATTTATTTGTAATAAAGTCTGCTACATGTTTGCTTTCAAGAGCAGCTTTAAGCGCCTTTATCTTATCGGAATTTTCCGTACCCTCTTTAACGGCAAGGATATTGCCGTAGGCTGAAGAAGAGCCTTCTGTTCCGAGTGAATCCTTTACCGGATTGAGTCCCGCTTCTATTGCATAGTTTGAATTGATTACGGCGTAATCAACGTCCTGAAGCACATTCGGAACCTGAGCAGCCTCTACCTCATTGAACGTGATGTTGTGCGGATTATCCGTTATGTCTTTTACAGTTGCCGTGATGCCAGCATTTTCATCAAGTTTTATATAACCGAGATCCTGCAAAAGCAAAAGCGCTCTCGCTTCGTTTGTTGTATCATTAGGAACGGCGATAGTTACGTTCTCAGCCTTTGCCGATGATGAGCCGCCGTTGTCAGAAGATGATGAGTCCGATGAGCAGCCTGCAAATGCCGCAACTGATGTAAATGCAAGTGCCGATGTTAAAAGTATTGATAAAAGTTTCTTCATTTTTATTATCCCCTTAATTATTATAGATTTTAGTTATATATTTTTGAGTTTAAAGAAAACTGTGTTCAAGCTGTGCACATTCGTCCGTATCTGTAATTTTGTCTGAGCAGTGAAACAAAAAGTCTAAGCATTTTCATAGCTCCTCTCTATTGCCTACCGTATTGGTGTGTTTCCTGTGATTTGTATATTACCACAAATCAAATCGTTTGTAAACAGGTTTTACACATTTTATATCATTCCTAAAACCTATCATTAATTATAGTTTTTAGCTATAACTCAAATATAGAACAAAATTACTTTCTGATATATATACAGTAGATTTTCTGTTATTGATAAATTTAAACCAATACAATAAATTTACAATTATTTATCCGCTCTTTTCGCAGATAATAACAGCGAAAGGAAGATTTTTATGATAAAAAGGATCGGAGCAAGAACAATTGGATTTGAAGAAATGCCGTCAATAATCGGCTATGCCTCGGTTGCGGGTAAAAAAGAAAGCGAAGGCCCGCTCGGCAGTGGATTTGACAAATTAATCTTTGACAGCTACGACGGGTTTGATACCTATGAACAGGCCGAAAGCCAATTTCAAACCGAAGCCGTATCGCTTGCGCTTGAAAAAAGCGGAGTTTCTGCTCAGGACGTTGACTATATTTTTGCGGGCGACCTGCTCAACCAATGCGTCGGCTCAAGCTTTGGACTGAAAAGCTTTAATATTCCGTACCTCGGACAATACGGAGCATGTTCAACAATGGCTCAAGGGCTTATTATGGCTGCGGTGTTTGTTGAAGGCGGTGCAGCCGGCACCGCCATGTGCGTTACGTCGTCACACTTTTGTTCCGCCGAAAGGCAGTACAGATTTCCGCTTGAATACGGCGGAGTACGCACACCTACCGCACAATGGACCGTAACGGGAGCGGGAAGCTGTGTTTTGAAAAATGACAAAAAGGGACCCTGCGTTGCCCGTGCAACAGTCGGCAGGATTGTGGACCTCGGCGTTAAAGACGCAAACAATATGGGTGCCGCTATGGCACCTGCCGCCGCCCAAACTATAAAGGATTATTTTACTGACACAAATACCTCTCCGAAGGATTACGACCTGATTTTGACGGGTGATCTCGGCGAAGTCGGAAGTGCGTCGCTTTACGACCTGCTGCTTATGGAGAACATTGACATCAGAAATAATCACAACGACTGCGGTTTGATGATATTTGACAGAAAAAAGCAGGATGTTCACGCCGGCGGATCGGGCTGCGGATGTGCAGGCTCGGTATTCTGTTCAAAAATACTCAACAGTATAAATGACGGCAGGCTCAAAAATATTCTGTTTATAGCAACGGGGGCATTGATGAGCCCGACTACGAGCGGTCAGGGAAGCAGTATTCCGTCAATCGCACATCTTGTCAATATCAAATTACGATAATTTTGGCAATTCAAACAAAATTTTTAAAAACTCTGTTCAAATCATTTTTCGTGTGCTATAATCAAATTAATAATGGATATTAGGCTTTAATTCGGAAGCGGTATTTTCCGCCTAAGAGGCGGAGGACATCTGATCTTAGGTTATAGATTCATGGGAGTAATGTTTATGTTTGGCAGAATTCAAAACATTGATAAAAGAGTTCTTGATAACATTGGCAGGATTCATAAACCTGCACTCAACAAAATAATGATAACGGCGTCACGTTCGGCTAATGTCGGAATTATATGGTGGATTATCTGTATACCGTTTCTGATTCATCCCGAATGGCGTCTTACAGGTCTTAACATCGTTATGGCGCTCGCATTGGCTCACCTTATGGGCGAAATAATCATTAAGCACATAGTTAAGCGTGTGCGCCCGTGCCACAGCCTTGACGATGACGAACAGCTCATTAACCGTCCGAGATTTTACTCGTTTCCGTCCGGTCACACAACGGCTTCGTTCGCTGTTGTCGGAGTTGCGCTTTTGAGATGCAGGATCATAACTATTATACCGATACTTTTGCTTGCCACTTTGATTGGCTTTTCAAGGATATATCTCAGGGTTCACTATCTCACGGACGTTGTTGCGGGAGCTTTGCTCGGCTTGTGCTGCGGAATGGGCTCCGTTCTGTTGCTCAACGCAATAGTGAGCGCAGTATAACCTATGTAACTACAGCATTTCAAAAATATAAGATAATATACAATATTATGAGGCTGCCGCATTGGCGCAGAGCGAAGAAACCGCTTTCTGTATCTGAATGCGACAGCCCCTTTTGTTTTTTTTGCGACAGTATAAAATCCCCGTATCGGGCAATAATTTTTATAGAAATTATAGTTCGGGGGTTTTTTATGCAATACGGAAAAGTCGAGATCTGCGGAGTAAATACTTCGCAACTGAAACTTCTTAAAGAAAGCGAAAAGCGGGAGCTTTTGAATATAATAAAAAACGGGAACGAGAAAGAAAAAAAGGCCGCCCGCGACAAGATGATAAACGGCAACTTAAGGCTTGTTTTATCGGTTATACAGAGATTTACGAACAGAGGCGAAAACCCGGACGATCTGTTTCAGGTCGGAGTTATCGGTCTGATAAAGGCTATCGACAATTTCGACCCAAAGCTTGACGTTCGGTTTTCAACCTACGGCGTACCGATGATAATCGGCGAAATACGCCGCTATCTGCGGGACAATAATTCAGTAAGGGTATCACGCTCAATGCGTGATACCGCATACCGTGCAATGCAGATAAAAGAACAGCTCACCGCAAAAAACAACCGTGAACCGAAGGTCGAGGAGATTGCCAAAATTATGGAAGTTCCGAAAGAAACCGTCGTTCTTGCGCTTGAGGCCATAGTGGAACCCGTGTCGCTGTACGAGCCGGTGTTTTCCGACGGCAACGACACCATATACGTTATGGATCAAATAGGCGACAAAACCGACGACTCAACATGGCTTGAAGAAATTGCCGTCAAGGAGGCCATCTCAAATCTTTCAGACAGGGAAAAGCGCATACTGTCGCTGAGATTTTTCAGGGGAAAAACTCAGATGGAGGTAGCTAACGAGATAGGCATTTCTCAAGCTCAGGTAAGCCGAATAGAAAAGGGAGCTTTAAACACGATCAAAAAGAATATCTAACTGCAATTTATGAATTTTCCGACTTCGAATCTTGCAGATTTGTTTTTGCACAATATAAAATAATGCCGTTTTTGTAATATAGCTTAAAAAATATGAAAAAATATTTATCGTTTATGTCAAAAGAAACACTGTACAAACTAATTTTTTCGTTGTATAATAATATGTAAGTTTAAATTGTTGAAGTGCTTTGATTAAAATTCGGGGCAAATCGGCAACTTATCTTAATTATAAGGATAGAGACAAAAGAAAGAGGTTGAACAAAATGAAAAGTATCAAAAAAATCCTTTGCCTCGCCATGGCTTGCACAATGATGGCAAGCTGCTTTGTCGGCTGCGGCGAAAGCAACGGCACAGGCAGTGACGACTCAAACGGTTCGTCAACATCGGCAGGCGCTATCAAGATCGGAGGTATCGGTCCGACAACAGGCGCAGCTGCAATTTACGGAAGTGCTGTTAAAAATGCGGCTGAACTCGCTGTTGAGGAAGTAAACAAGCTTGACCCGTCAATTCAGCTCGAGCTTAAATTTGAAGACGATGAGCACGACGCCGAAAAATCGGTAAACGCATACAACACACTTAAAGACTGGGGTATGCAGATCCTTATGGGTTCCGTAACAACTGCTCCCTGTATTGCTGTTTCGGCTGAAGCAAACAGAGACAGAATTTTTGAGTTGACTCCGTCGGCTTCTTCAAACGACGTTATCGGCGGTCAGCCTGACGTAAGCGGTAACATCACCATCGAGCGTAAGGATAATGTTTATCAGATGTGCTTTACCGACCCTAACCAGGGTATTGCTTCCGCAGACTACATTCTTTCTCAGAAGCTCGGCACAAAGATTGCAGTAATCTATAACAACGCCGACGCTTACTCAACGGGTATCTATCAGAAGTTCCAAAACGAAGCAGACAAGAACGGTCTTGACGTTGTTTCTGTAACAACATTCACGGACGACTCTGCAAACGACTTTACTTCGCAGCTCAATTCTGCAAAGTCAGCCGGCGCAGATCTTATCTTCCTGCCTATCTACTACACTCCTGCGGCTCTTATTCTTCAGCAGGCCGCCAATATGAAATATGACGTTAAATTCTTCGGCGTTGACGGTATGGACGGTATCCTTACACTAGACAACTTTGATACCTCTCTTGCCGAGGGCGTAATGCTTCTTACACCGTTCTCTGCCGATGCAAAGGACGAAAAAACTCAGAACTTTGTTAATGCTTACAAAGATAAATACAACGATACACCTAACCAGTTTGCCGCCGATGCATATGACTGCATCTACGCTATCTATGACGCTGTAAAGGCCCAGGGCATCACCTCCGATATGTCTGCCGAGGATATCTGCACAAAGATGATCGAACAGTTCTCAAGTGACAGCTTCACATACAGCGGACTTACAGGCGATAATATGAAATGGTCGGCTTCAGGTGAAGTTTCAAAGAGTCCAAAAGGTATGGTTATCAAAGACGGTGCATACGTTGGTATGGACACCGAATAAAATCGTTTAATAAAACGTTAAGAAAACAAGGGTTGAAGGCAATATCGTACATATCACCCGATGTGCGTGTGCGGTATTGCCTTTTAAAGTACCCTTGTTTTCGTGTTAGTTAAAGAAAGGTAATATTTATGACTTTCGTATCCAATCTGATAAACGGAATCAGTCTTGGAAGCGTTTATGCAATTATAGCTCTCGGCTACACAATGGTTTACGGCATAGCCAAGATGCTTAACTTTGCCCACGGCGACGTTATTATGGTCGGCGCATATATGGCGTTTGTTGCATCGTCTTGGCTTGGGCTTAATCCGCTTTTGGCGGTTTTGATAGCTATAGTTGTATGTACGCTTTTGGGAGTACTGATTGAGCGGTTTGCATACAAACCGCTGAGGAACGCATCTACACTTGCCGTTCTTATCACCGCTATCGGTATGAGCTATCTTTTGCAAAATGCGGCCCTGCTGATATTCGGAAGCAATCCGAAAACCTTTACTTCCATCACTGCGGATATTCCGTCGGTTTCACTTTTTGACGGCTCGCTTATCATCACATCCGAATCTATCGTTACGGTCGTTGCGTGTATTATCATAATGGTCGGTTTAACGATATTTACCAAAAAAAGCAAAATGGGTAAGGCTATGAGAGCCGTATCCGAAGATAAAGACGCCGCAGAGCTTATGGGTATCAACGTAAACGTGACGATCTCCGTAACCTTTGCAATCGGTTCCGCTCTTGCGGCAATCGCAGGCGTTTTGCTTTGCTCGGCTTACCCTGTACTTATTCCGACAACAGGCTCAATGCCCGGTATCAAGGCATTTACCGCTGCCGTTTTCGGCGGTATCGGCTCAATTCCGGGAGCTATGCTCGGCGGCATTTTGCTCGGTATAATCGAGATATTTGCAAAATCCTACATATCCACTCAGCTTTCGGACGCTATCGTTTTTGCGGTGCTTATTATAGTATTGCTCGTTAAGCCGACAGGTCTTCTCGGCAAAAAGATAAGAGAGAAGGTGTGAGTCGTATATGAGTAAATATAAATCGCTTAAAAAGACAACTCGCACCAACATCTGGGCTTACGGTATCGTTTTGGTATCTTTTGCAATACTGTTTCCGCTTCAAAATGCAGGAGTAATCAACAACTCTATCAGCGGTCAGCTTGTACCTATATGCACATACATAGTTATGGCTCTTTCGCTCAACCTCACCGTAGGTATTCTCGGTGAGCTGAGCTTGGGACACGCAGGATTTATGAGTGTGGGCGCATTTTCGGGCGTTGTTGCGGCAGTATCCCTGCAAAGCTCCGTGCCCAACGACATTCTCAGGCTTGTAATCGCAATCGTTATCGGCGGATTTTTTGCCGCTGTTGCGGGTCTTATCATCGGCATACCGGTACTCAGGCTAAAGGGCGACTACCTTGCCATTGTAACTCTTGCATTCGGTGAGATTATTAAAAATATTATGAACTGCCTTTATGTCGGTCTTGATGAAAACGGACTTCATTTTTCAATGAAAGACGCAGCGTCAATGAATATGATAAACGGCAAGCTTATACTCAACGGTCCGCAGGGCGCCGTCGGCATTACAAAAATAGCGTCGTTTACGGCAGGCGTGGTTTTGATTCTTATTACTCTGTTTATAATTCTTAACTTTATAAACAGTAATACAGGCAGAGCAGTAAGAGCTATCCGCGACAACCGAATTGCCGCAGAAAGCATCGGTATCGGCATAACACGCTATAAGCTCACCGCATTTATCACCTCCGCCGCTCTTGCAGGTATGGCAGGCGCATTGTATGCTCAGAATTTCTCTACGGTCGCCGCAAAGAAATTTGACTTCAACACCTCAATACTTATACTTGTATTTGTAGTTTTGGGCGGTATGGGCAATATGATAGGCTCTATCATAGCTACGGCAATCCTATATACTCTGCCTGAGCTTCTCAGGCAGTTCTCGGACTACCGTATGCTTATTTACGCTATCGTACTTATACTTGTTATGATTATAACCAACAGCGATAAATCAAAGCATTTTATCGCGTCTGTTCAGCAGAAAATTAAAAACAGAAAACATAAATCCGATGGATTGGAGGTTGAAAGTAATGGCAAAGATGGTCCCGATTCCGTCTGAGGGTATTGTCCCCGAAAGAGACATTAACAAGCCTCCGATTCTGGAGTGCAGACACCTCGGCATAGACTTTGGCGGCTTGACCGCCGTTGACGAGCTTTCAATCACGATCGGTCGCACCGAGATCGCAGGTCTTATCGGTCCTAACGGTGCAGGAAAGACAACGGTGTTCAATATGCTCACCAATGTTTATCAGCCGACAAGAGGCACAATAATGCTCGACGGCGTTTCAACCGCAGGCAAGAGCACCGCCCATATAAACAGAATGGGAATTGCAAGAACATTTCAGAACATCAGACTGTTTTCAAATATGTCGGTTATTGACAATGTTAAGGTTGGATTTCATCATTCAACAAAGGAAAGCTACCTTGCCGCAATCACTCACCTTTTCGGTTATCACAAGGCTGAAAAGAAATACGAACAGCAGGCGCTTGAATTGCTGGATTTCTTTAATATGACAGATCTGGCTGAAAATCAGGCAGGTTCACTGCCCTACGGCGCACAAAGACGTCTTGAAATCGTCAGGGCGCTTGCAACACATCCGTCGATAATTTTGCTTGATGAACCCGCCGCCGGTATGAACCCGTCGGAAACCGCAGAGCTTATGGAAAATATCCGTAAGATTCGTGACGAATTCCAAATTGCAGTGCTTCTTATTGAACATGATATGAGCCTTGTAATGAATATTTGCGAGGGAATCTGCGTGCTTGACCACGGCAAACTGCTTGCAAAGGGTACGGCAGACGAAATCAAATCAAATCCAAAGGTTATTGAAGCATACCTTGGTAAAAGCGCAGAGGAGGGCGAAAAAAATGGCTGATTCTATGCTCACGGTTGAAAACATCAACGTTTATTACGGTCCTATCCATGCGCTCAAGGGAATTTCCATTGAAGTTAAACAAAATGAAATCGTTGCGCTTATCGGCGCAAACGGTGCCGGAAAATCCACAACGCTGAAAACTATTTCGGGGCTTCTCCGTACAAAAACAGGTTCAATCACCTTTGACGGCGAAAACATAACATCGACTGAGGCTCACAAGCTGGTTGCAAAGGGTATGGCTCATGTTCCTGAGGGACGCAGAATATTCTTGCAGATGACCGTTCAGGAAAATCTTGAAATGGGTGCATTCGTAAACAATAAGGACGTTAAGGAAACGCTTGCAGATGTATTTGCCCGTTTCCCCAGACTCAAGCACAGAAAGAACCAGATTGCAGGTACGCTTTCAGGCGGCGAACAGCAGATGCTTGCTATGGGCAGAGCTATGATGAGCCACCCAAAGCTGCTTATGCTTGACGAACCGTCAATGGGACTTTCTCCAAAGCTTGTAGATGAAGTTTTTGACATCATAATTGACTATCACAAAAGCGGAACAACTGTTCTTTTGGTTGAGCAGAACGCAGGCAAATCACTTGCTATTTCGAACCGTGCATATGTTCTTGAAAACGGCGTTATCTCGCTTTCGGGAACAGGACGTGAACTTATGCAGAGTGAAGCGGTAAAGAAAGCTTACCTCGGCGGTTAATTCAATACTAATTTTTTGATACTTTTCTGTATGGGCAGACTGCAATGTATTTTGCGGTCTGCTTTTTTATAAAGGTAATTGTGCATAAAAACTGTACAAAAATATTGTTTACAATGCTATTTTTATTTTATTTGACAGATTAATATAGAAAAACAATTGGTAATATGTTACTATTTAATTGTACGGAAAAATTTATACGATTCCGTGCTACTTAGAAGTTTTGAAAGGAGTAAAACACATGAAGAAGAATGGAGTATCAAGATGCACAAGCCTGATTTTGTCCTTGTGCATAATACTGACCTGCATCTCATTTTCGTTCACTTCGGCAGTAGCTGTCACAGTTGATGATGACAATGCGGTTTCGCTGTCATCAACAGCTGCCGGTTCACTTGTTGAAGACGACGGATTCACATGGGACAATGCAACAGTATATTTTCTTCTGACAGACCGTTTTAAAAACGGCAACAAATCAAACGACCACTCATACGACAGAGCTACCGACGCCAACGGAAGCCCGCTTTCGGGATGGGATACCAACCCCGGAACCTTCCACGGTGGCGACTTTGCAGGTATTACACAGACAATCGAGGACGGCTATTTTGACGACCTCGGTGTAAATGCACTCTGGATTTCTGCTCCCTACGAGCAGGCTCACGGTTATTGTGATTCGGGCAAGGGATTTGCACACTACTCTTATCACGGTTACTATGTTCTTGACTATACGGAAACCGATGCAAACTTCGGTACAGCCGAGGAATTTGAAACCCTTGTTGATACAGCTCACAAGCATGGTATCAGAGTTATTATGGATATCGTTATGAATCATACGAGTTATAATACCGTAAAAGATATGGAGGATTACAACTTCGGTACGCTGCTCCCCGGTGCATCCGACTTCAAGTATAAGCTCGACAATGTCAGCGATGTAAACAGCTACATTGATTATAAATCATCTGCATCAGACTGGGGCAGATGGTGGAGCAATGACTGGATTCGCAGCGGTCTTCCGGGATATACCGAAGGTTCGGGCGATGATTATACTATGTCACTTGTAGGACTCCCCGACTTCAGAACAGAACAGACACAGCCTGTTTCTATTCCGCCTATCTTAAAAACCAAGTGGACAAAAGAAGGCACATATAATCAAAAAGTAGCTAAATACGGCGACTCAAATACAGTTACCGGTTACATCTCAACCTGGCTTGCAGAGTGGGTAAAGAACTACGGCGTTGACGGCTTCCGCTGCGACACCGCAAAGCACGTTGAAAAATCTTCTTGGAACCAGCTTAAAACAGCCTGCGTAGCTGCACTCAAGACCTGGAGACAAAACAATCCCGACAAGCCCGGCGCAAACTGGAAAGAGGATTTCTGGATGACCGGCGAGCACTGGGATCACGGCGTTGGCTATGACGAGTATTATACACAGGGCGGATTTGACTCTATGATTAACTTCTCGACCTGCGGTGGAGAGCCTCTTGCAGGCTCAGGCGTTGCAAACATTTATCAGGGATATGCCGACAGTATAAACACAAAGGACGGCTTTAATGTTCTTTCATTTATTTCATCACACGATGAAACACTTGCACGCGGCAACGAAAATACAATGATCTACAACGGCTCTGCTTTCCTGCTTCTTCCGGGCGGCGTTCAGATCTTCTACGGCGACGAATCCAATCGTCCGCTTTATCAGGGCGTTGCATTTGACGGATACGGCGGTTCGGGACATTCGCTCAGAAGCGATATGAACTGGGATTCGCTTAATACAAATGTACTTGCTCACTGGCAAAAGGTAGGTCAGTTCCGTAACGACCACGTTTCTGTAGGCGCAGGCGAAAATATAAAGCTATCTGCAACAAACGGCGTTGCTTTTGGAAGAACATATGACAAGAACGGCGTAAAGGATAAGGTTGCCGCAGCAATCGGCTGCAGCGCAAACAGAGACGTAACTATTGACGTTTCTTCCGTTTGGTCAGACGGTCAGAACCTTGTAAACACCTATGACCAGTCCTCGGCAATTGTTACAAACGGCAAGGTAACATTCAACAGCGGTGCAAACGGCACTATCCTTGTTCAGGAGCCTGACGGCAGACCGCTATTATCCGTAAAGGGTAATCCTAAGTTCTCAGGCACACAGACACTTACAGTATCGCTTGAGGGATGTGATACAGCTAAATGCTCTATCGATGGCGGTAATAAGTTCATCGTGCAAAACGGTTCAACATTTACTATCGGCAACACAGCCTATGACGGAGATACTATCAAGGTTACTCTTGAAGCGGAAAATGACCGCGGAACATCTTCATCAAGCTTTAGCTTCCTGAAAGTTGCTCAGGAAGAAGTCGTAGATCCGACCACTCCTACTACGCCTGGTGAAAAGGCAAAGCTTATTGTTAAAACATGGGACGGCTCAGCACCATACGCATATGTATGGACAGGCGACAGCAACGAGCTCCTCGGTGCTTGGCCGGGAACAAAGCTGACCTCCAAAAATGCTGACGGCAACTACTACATTGAGCTTGACACAACGGATACTTATAATGTTGTTCTCAATAACGGTAGCGGCACACAAAGCTCCAACATCACAAATCTTAACGGAACAACAACTATTGAAGTAACCAACTCATCTTATGGTACAAAGATCATCGGTGGTGGCAGTGACGAGCCTACAGAGGAAAGCGTTACCATCAGAGTTAAACCTTACGGCAGCAGTGTACCTAACCTTTATGTTTGGGATAACAGTGACACAAGTATCCACGGCTCGTGGCCCGGAGCAAAGCTCAGTGAAAAAGATGACGACGGCAACTATATCGTTACTATTCCCAACAAAAAGTCTGTAAATGCTATCTTAAACGAAGGTTCATCGCAGACCCCTGACATTACAGATATTTCAGGTGATGTAACCATTGAAATAACAAGTGCGGATTATTCTACATACAAGATCACAAGAAACGAAACTCCGTTGAGCGGTATGGAGCTTCTCAAAAAGGAAGCAAGAGAAGTTAAGATATTGACTGCTTCCGATTACACCTCGGAAAGCTGGAGCACCGTAAGCTCTGCAATGACCGTTGCAGACAGCCTTATTGCTCAGGGAGACGCAGCAGATGCAGCAGCAATAGAAAGTGCTGTTGCTCAGCTTCAGAGTGCAAAGACAGCTCTCAAGCTTGCAACACCTACACTTTCATATGCAGTAATCGGTCAAAGCACAATCAAGGGCTATTCTGCTCCCGAAGCAAAAGTTACCGTTACAGTCGATTCAAAGACATATACTGCTGTTGCAGACGATATTACAGGTGAGTATCAGGTAACCGCTTCGGCACTTGCAAGATCATCAAAGATCGCTGTTTCTGCCGAAAGAAACGGCATTTCATCAGGAACACTCAACTATAATATGACAAGTGGCAACATTACAGGCGGTGACAAGCCTACTCAGCCGACA
>OJAR01000024.1_pt1 | contig 53640 bp, 41 predicted proteins | sample 1589431 | NCBI WGS metagenome assembly OJAR01 (sample SAMN03283242) | human gut metagenome | biome: human-associated habitat; material: feces | host: Homo sapiens | place: Peru | collected 2012 | reverse complement strand
CGGACAGCCGCAAGGGCTGTCCCTACAATTTAACGGAAATGTTTAATCGGTATTATTGGGAACGGTCAAAATGTGTAGCGTTCACCTGCGGTTATCTGTAGGGAACGGTCTTGACCGTTCCGTTAATTTTGGTTGTTGGGGCGTTTTCTGCGAAAACGGCAAACCCTTTGTCGGCAAGCCGACATTTCCCTTATCAAGGGAATACAATGTTCGCCCTCGGACAGCCGCAAGGGCTGTCCCTACAATTTAACGGAAATGTTTAATTGGTATTGTAGGGGCGAACAGCGTTTGCCCACGGAACATCACTTGAGGTTCTTCAAAAAGGCGCAGGACATCTTGAAAACACCTGTTGACTCTCATAACCTGCATTTCCAACGACAGCGACGGTTTTGACCGATATATAGTAATATGTGAGAAAAAGAATTAATTCGGTTTCGTAGGTGATACAACGGAAAACAAATGCAGTAAATGCGGCAGGGGAGGACAGAGTATTCTGTCCTCCCTTGCTGCATTTTTAAATCGGAGCAACGTATATAAAAACTCAATAAATATTTGTTAAATATTGTTGATTTTTTTGTCAGGATAAGATATAATTTAAACAACTATAATCGTGGGAGTTTTAACCCCACCGAACCCCCAATGAAACTCTCAGCCGTCACACGTTTTACAGATGTGTGGCATTTGCGCTTAGATTATAATAGGAGAACACACGATATGTTTAGTAAAAAGGTGCATTTCGGTATTGTTTCTGTCAGTGCGATAAGTTTTTTTGCTTTATCAATACTGTTTAAATACATTTTATCGTTTTCCGATTTGATTGTTGTGCGGCCGGCTTCTGCACTGCTTCCTGTTTTTGGGCTGCTGTTCGGATTTTGGGGCGCACTGGGCTGTGCCGTCGGAAACCTGCTGCTTGATTTAGTAAGCGGAACAAATCTTTTTATGTGTTTTCTCAGCTTTTTCATCCAGTTTGCGACAAGCTATATGACCTATGTTATTTGGTACAGCCATATCAGGAAAAAGGAAAAACTGCATAAAGCCGAATTTCCTTCGCTTTCAAAATCGTCCAACGTCATAAGATACGCTGTTTCCGTGGTGACAGGCTCGGCGTTTTGCGGCTTGATGATAGGCTTTTTAACCGTCTTGTTCGGTTCGCAGTATCTTTTTGGCAACAGGACGATAATAGTATTTTTTAATCAATTTATTTTTGGAATTCTGCTTGGATTTCCGCTTTTGGCATTGCTGACGAAATGCAACTTGCCGTTTGTAACGCCTAATGTAGTGAGAATCCGTAAATTTCGCAAGCTGCGTAAAAGCCTTTTTGCTTTGAGCATTGCTCTTTCTGTTTTGGCGATTGTCGGAATATTTGCGGGTGTGTTGCTTTTTGAAATGCACAATTATGATTATAATACAATGCTCAGCCTGTTTGTCGTAATCGTTTCGGCGGTTTGCTGTTCGCTTTTTTTCAGACCCTTGTATCCCTGCAAAAACGCAAAAATCAAAAACAGCGGAATTATTACGCTCAACGAAAAAATGGTAATCATTTTTACGATGTTCGGCGTGATAATTTCAGGTTTGATAGGTTTTATGGGATATTGTGAACACAGCAAGCTCACGAATGATATGCTGCATATTTGGGAAGAGGTTTGCGGCAACATTTCCTTTGCGATGCTTTGTTATTTTGCACTCGCCGTTGCAGCTCTGAAATATATGGAAAAAAACATTACCTTTCCCGTAAACGAAATATCCGACGCGGTTTCAAGATATGACACCGATAATTATTCTCAGAGCAGTACACGCATAATTAAAAAATGCAGGGAATTGGAAAACAAAAAGAGCGAGATTTCCGAGATGTCGAAATCTATCGGGAAAATGATAACCGATATCGGAGTTTATACCGAGGATATAAAGCGAAAGACCGAAGAACGTCAGCGTGTTAAGGCCGAGCTTGAAATTTCTTCAAAAATTCAGCTTGGCATCATTCCGCACAATTTTGATGATTTTTTACCGCTCGGAGCCGAGATATACGCCGATATGATTCCCGCAAAAATTGTCGGCGGAGATTTTTATGATTTTTTTAAAACAGAGGACGGGAAAATAGCCGTAGTAATCGCAGATGTATCCGGCAAGGGTATGCCTGCGGCGCTGTTTATGTCAACAACAAAAACTGTAATAGATATGTTTCTTGCAAACGGAAGAACTCCGGCAGAAGCCCTTACCCGTGCAAACAAGTATATTTGTGAGCACAACAGCGCCGATATGTTTGTAACCGCATTTGCGGCTTTATACGACCCCAAAAACGGCGAGCTGACGTATGCAAACGCAGGACACAATCCTCCTGTATTGTGCCGAGACGGAAATCCGTCGTTTATGAAAATAAAGCCCGGATTTATGCTCGGAAGTCTTGATTTTATCGTCTATCAGCAGGAAAAAATCATATTAAATAATAACGACACTTTGTTTTTATACACCGACGGCATAACCGAAGAAAATAATCGAAACGGTGAGTTTTTCGGTGAAAGCAGACTGCTTGACGCACTCGGAAATTCAGAAAAAATGAATTCGTTTGAAACAGTGAACGCCGTAATAAAATCCGCATATGAATTTTCCGACGGTGCGGAACAGTTTGACGATATGACGATGCTTGTGTTAAAGCCGAAATTCAGTGAAAAAAAATCTCTCACGGTTGAGGCGAATGTGGGCAATCTTCCCGAGGTTCTGACGTTTGTCACTCAGGATTTGCCTGAAAGCCGGGACTGCGGCAGGCTGAAAAACGACTTGGAGCTTATTTGCGAGGAAATATTTGTAAATATCTGTAACTACGCCTACGGCGGCAAAACAGGAAAGGCAAATATTGTTCTTGAAAAGGGCGGCGGCAGGCTTACGGTATCATTTTCCGACAAAGGAACGCCGTTTAACCCGCTTGAAAGGGAGGACGCCGATATATCAAGTCCCCTTACACAGCGGAGTATCGGCGGACTCGGAATACATTTGGTGAAAAATCTGACAGATGAACTAAGCTATAATTATACCGACGGTATGAATGTTCTGACGTTTGTGAAAAACTTTGACAAATAAATTAAAATCAATCTGCCGCCTCGGCAGACATATCTATATTACCGAAAATATACGGAGGAAATTTATATGGAAATCAACAAGGCAATCAGCAATCAAAACGTAATTTTTGCAATCAAGGGAAGACTTGATACAATGACGGCTCCCCAGCTTCAGGAGGAGATAAACAACACTTCTCTTGATGATGTTGAAACGGTAACGCTTAATATGCGTGAGCTTGAATATATTTCGAGTTCGGGACTTCGTGTTATTATGGCGCTTTACAAGAGCCTGAACAACAGCGGCGGAAATTTAAAGATAGTCAACGTCAGCAGTGCGATTATGGAGCTGTTTAAAATGACGGGTATGGCTGACTATCTTGATATAGAAAAAGCTTAGTGCGGTGGTGAAGAGATGGGTAACACTGCTATCGGCAGAAACGCCGTAACGGTCAACAAAAAATACACCGAATATTTTTTGCCGACTGTTCTTACGGCTATGGCTACAAACATTTCAACAATCCTTAACTCAATCATTGCGGGAAACCTGCTCGGCCAAAATTCCCTTGCCGCAATCAGTCTTATATCACCGATAACACAGCTCTATTTTTCAATAACAATCCTGTTCGGACTCGGTGCGTCGTCTATTGTGTCTTACGCAAAGGGCAAGCGCGACGAAGCTCAGGCAAACAGGGTTTTTACATCGGCGTTTATAATATTAGCGGCTCTCAGCATACTGCTTATTGCCGTTCAGCTTCCGCTTGCCGACGCAATCTGTTCACTGCTCACAAGCGACAGCGAGCTTCATTCGCTTTTGTTTCAATATTATGTGCCGTATATCTGGGGCACTCCGCTGTTGCTTATCTTGCTCAGCTCAATACATTTTGTAAGAACGGACGCAAGGCCAAAGTTTGCATCAAACATAATTATCATAGCAAATACGCTCAATCTTTTGCTTGACCTTTTATTTTTGGGCGTATTCAAAATGGGAATTGCAGGCTTGTCGTTTGCCACCGTGCTTGGAAACGCAGTCGGATTCATAATAATGTCAACGCATTTTATCACTGGCAAAAGCACACTGCATTTTGATTTTTCAATTCTTAAGGATATGGGGCAATTTTTTAAATTCCTCGGAAATATGATTGCAATCGGAATGTCGGGCGCATTGGGAACAATGCTGATAACCGTAAAAATGCTGTTTTTGAATACTCTTATTCAGAACACGGGCGGCAGCGCTGCAATGGTGTCGTACTCGGTTTGTTCACAAAGCCAGATATTTATGTCTATGTTCATTACCGGAGCAAGTCAGACAATGATACCTATTATCGGCGTTTGCCTCGGTGAAAAAGACTTTGACGGCGTTCGGTATGCTTTTAGGCGTGCGGCGTGGGTGCTTGCGATTTCAAGCGTAGTAATAACGCTGTTCATATGGGCGGCTCCCGAGCTTATCATAAGATTTTTCGGTATTACTACCGAAGAAGGTATTGCAAGTACGATTCCTGCATTAAAAATCAATGCGCTTTCGTTCTTCGGACTTGCGTTTTCGTTTTTGTTTTTGTATTACTTTATGGCTATACAAAAAAAGACGATTTCAACTGCAATTTCAATAATAAACGGAATTGCGCTTTTAGTGCCGTCTGCATTGATATTATCGGCATTTTTCGGAATTATGGGCGTATGGTTCTCGCTTGTGGTAACTCAGGTAGGAACGCTTGTTATCATATTCTTTATAACGCTTGTATTAAAAAAGACCTCAAAGGGGAAATACAAGAGCTTTTATCTGCTTGACGAAAACGGAAGCAACGAAATTCTCTCGCTTTCGGTCAAGGGCACAAAAGAAAACGCCGCAGGCGTATCTCTGTATCTTTCTTCGTTTTTGACTGCTAACGGAATTGACGCAAATCATTCAAACCGTGCCGCTGTTGCGGTAGAAGAAATGGCGGCGCAGGCAGCGGAAAGAATGTCGGGCAAGCGAAACAGCGTTGATATAGACATTCGCATTTTTGCCGACAAAGACGATATGATTGTGTCAATAAGAGATAACGGCGACGAATTTGACCCTACGGCAAACGATGAAAGCGGCGATGAGCTAAGCCCGATGAATGTAATCAGGGCAATTTCAAAAAAGGTTGAGTATTCAAAGGCATTAGGCTTTAACCGCACAATAATAACATTATAATCTGTCGCAGGTCTTGCTTCCTGCAAGCAAAGCAGAGCGTCCTGAAAATTAAATGAATCTATATAAGGAGAAAACTATGCAGAGAGTATTAAAAATGATTGCCTCGGTGATTCAAAAAGCTCCCGACAGCGTTGCAATAGTTGACCGTGGGGGAAAGAGACTCATTACATACGGACAGCTTGATGAAATGAGCGGTAGGATTGCCGCCGAGGTTGTTAAGTCCGGCTGTGAAAAAGGCTCAATCATTCCTATAAAAATCCCAAAATCCGCCGAATATATCGCCGCCGAGTTAGGTGTTATGCGTGCAGGCTGTGTTTTTACGCCGCTTATAACAGATTATCCCGATGAACGTGTTGAATATATCAAAAGTCTTTGCAAAAGCAAGACCTTGATCGACCTTGAGTTTGTTGAAAGAGCAATGAAGAACGAACCTCAAAAGCAATGGGCTGATTTAAAGGACGAGGACGGCTCATATGTTGTTTTCACATCAGGCTCAACGGGCAATCCAAAGGGTATTTATCACACACAAAAATCATTTGATTCAAGCATAAACGGCTATATTTCCGCCTTTTGTTTTGAAAAGAACGACATTTATCTTGATATTGTAACTCAAAGCTTTATCGCCGCAAAAATCAACTATACTCCGCTGGCATTGGGTGCAACAGTTCATATTCTTTCCGATGATGAAAGAAAGAACATTCGCTTTCTGGAGGACTATATTCTTGACAACAACATTACCGTTGCAGTTATCGGTCCCGCCCAGCAAAAGATTTTCAAAAACAAGAGCAAAAGTCTGAAAAGAATAATTTCACTCGGCGAAAGGCTCTCAAATGAATACAGCGACGATTATTTGATAATCAACGGCTACGGCGCAAGCGAAACGCATGGCTCGCTGTACTTTTATGTTGACAAAAGGTATGATAACACCCCTATAGGCAAGCCTCTGAGCTTTGTAAACGCATATGTGCTTGATGAAAACGGAAATGAAGCGTCCGACGGGCAGGAGGGAGAACTCTGCATAAGCGGAGCAAGCGTTGCCAAGGGTTATCTCGGACTTCCTGAACAGACCGCAAAGGCGTTTGTTCCGAATCCGTTTGCAAACAGGGATAACGAAGAAATCCTCTATCATACGGGTGATATTGTAAAAAGGCTTCCCGACGGCAACATAGTCTATCTCAACCGCAAGGACTGGATGGTAAAGATTAACGGTCAGCGTGTTGAAACGGGTGAGATTGAGGTTCAGACCACACAGATCGACGGTCTTTCAAACGCTGTTGTAAAGGCGTTTCAAAACGAATACGGACAAAACTATCTTGTTGATTACTACAAGGCGGACAGAAGGATTTCCGCCGACGAAGTAAAGGAACATCTCAAAAAACGCCTGCCCGAGTATATGATACCCTTGTTCTTTGTTCAGCTTGACAGCTTTCCGCTTAACGCAAACGGCAAGCTTGACAGAAAGTCGCTTATGCCGCCGAGCATATCGGATTTTAAGGCTGAATACTGCGCTCCGACAAACGATGTCGAAGAAAATCTCTGCAACGGCTTTGAAAAAATCCTCAACTGCGGAAAGGTCGGAATCAACGATAACTTCTTTGAGCTTGGCGGAGATTCAATAAAGGTTATGAAGCTCCAAAACGAATGTGGCATTTCAGGGCTTACAACAGCCGTGATTTTTGAGGGAAAAACTCCCGCAGGCATTGCGGCAATTCTTGCTCAGAGCGGCGAGGATATTTTTGCCCAATGCGCTTTGGATAAGCGTGATATGTACCCGCTCACACCGAGCCAAATGGGAGTTTATCTTGCGTGCGTTCAAAATCCTAACGGTACTATGTATAACACCCCCTGCGGCTATTCCTTTAAAAAGGGAGAGGTTGATGAAGACAGGCTAATCTCTGCAATCAAAAAGGCTGTCGCAAATCACGCCGCACTTAAAATCACGGTAGACAATTCAACAGGCGCACCGATGATGAAGCCGAGAAATAATATTGAGATAAATATTCCCGTCATTAAAACCGACGATATTGAACGGGCTAAGAGAGAATTTGTAAAGCCGTTTGACTTAGAAAAAGATTATCTTTTCAGATTTGCAATCATCGAATCCGAAGAAGAATGTTTTCTTGCAATGGACTTTCATCATATTGTGTTTGACGGAACTTCAATATCCGTTATCAGCAGCGAAATTGCGCTTGCCTATGACGGAAAGGAGCTATTGCCCGAACAGTTTACACAGCTTGACTTGGCGGTTTACGAGGAACGTGTTGAAGATACAAAGGAATATAAAGAAGCAAAAGCGTACTATGACAGTATTTTCTCGGGCGTTGATGTAAAATCCGATCTTACCGAGGACTTTGCCGAGGACAAAAACGCAGAAAACAAGCCCTGCGGCGAATTCAATATATTCGTAAACGATAAGCTTGCTTCCTCAAAGGTTGACGCATTTACTCACAAGCTCGGTGTAACGCCGAACACGCTGTTCCTCGGCGCATATCAATATGCGGTATCAAAGTTTACGGGACAGTCCGAAACGCTAATCTGTACAGTAAATCACGGCAGACACGACAGCCGTATGCAGAGCACCGTCGGTATGATGGTGCGTACACTGCCGCTTTATGCAAACATCAACGAAGAAAGCACGGTTGCAGACTTTCTTGCAGGAGTACAGGATAATCTGCAAAACACAATAAAGCACGATTCCTATCCGTTTGTAAAGCTTGCTTCCGAATATGATATTTCATCGGACATAATGCTTGCTTACCAGTCGGATGCGTTCAACAGCTTTAGGCTCGGAAATGTTGAATTAAAGCTTAGCTCAATCCCTGTTGACAGCTCGCTTGCAAAGCTTAATATAATGATTTTTAAATCCGACGGCGGTTTTGAACTTCGCTTTGAATATCGAACCGACCTTTACAGGGAAGAAACTATCCGCTCCTTTGCCGATACATATGTAAAAATTCTTGAAGAATTTATGACAAAGGGCAAGCTCTTTGAGGTTGAACTTATAAACAGCACCCAAAAAGAGCTTCTTGATGAATTTAATAATAACGAAGTGCCTTATGACAAAACCAAAACGGTTGTTGATTTGTTTAGGGAGCAGGCAAATAAAAATCCTGACAAAACCGCCGTTGTTTATAAAGACAGGCGCTTGAGCTATATTGAACTTGACAGGATTACAGACCGCCTTGCAGGCTATGTTCACAGCCTTGAAATCGGTACGGAGGACGTTGTGTCCGTTCTTATTCCGAGATGTGAGTATATGGCGATAGCTTCATTGGGCGTGTTAAAATCAGGCGCCGCATATCAGCCGCTTGACCCGTCATATCCGCCCGAAAGGCTTGAATTTATGATAAAGGATTCATCGGCAAAGCTCCTTATCGCCGACGAAAGCCTGTTATCGCTTGTTCCCGAATACAAGGGCAGGGTGTTGTTTACAAAGGATATTCCGAGCCTGCCCGAAGCAACTTACGAAATCAAAAGTCCTAACCCCGACGACCTGTTTATCCTGCTTTACACCTCCGGCTCAACAGGCACTCCAAAGGGCGCAATGCTTGAGCATAAAAACATCACGGCTTTCTGCGATTGGTACAAAAGGGCAGTTGAGCTTGACGACACAAGCGTAGTATCGGCTTATGCAAGCTACGGATTTGACGCCTGCCTTTCGGAGATGTACCCTGCGCTCACAAACGGAGCAACAGTTCATATCATTGACGAGGATATTCGTCTTGACCTTGTAAAGGTAAACAAATATTACGAAGATAACGGCGTTACACACGGATTTATGACAACGCAGGTTGCAAGGCAGTTTGCAACCGAGATAAAAAACAAGTCGCTTAAATATTTTCTTACCGGCGGAGAAAGACTTGTTCCGTTTGAGCCGAAAACAAATTATAAGCTCTACAACCTCTACGGACCTACCGAGTGTACCGTTTGTATCACAGGCTATATTGTCGATAAATTCTATCACAGAATACCTATCGGCAAGGCTAACACCAACACAAAGCTGTATGTTATCGACAAATACGGCAGACGTCTGCCGATAGGCGCTTTGGGTGAGCTTTGCGCCGCAGGACGGCAGGTTTCAAGAGGGTATCTCAACCGCCCCGAACAAACTCAAAAAGCATATTCACTCAATCCGTTCTGTTCTGAGTCCGACTACAGCAAAATGTATCATACGGGCGATATTGTTCGTTTTATGAATGACGGCAACGTTGATTTTGTCGGCAGAAACGACGGACAGGTCAAAATCAGAGGCTTTCGCATAGAGCTTTCCGAGGTTGAAAAGGTTATCCGTGAGTATGACGGAATAACCGACGCCACAGTTATTGCCAAAAAGCTGCCTGCGGGCGGTATGTGCATTAACGCATATATTGTATCAAACGGAAAGATTGATATTGACAGCCTTAATAAATTCATTGCCGAACGCAAGCCGCCTTATATGGTTCCTGCCGCAACAATGCAGATAGAAAAAATTCCGCTTAACGTAAACGGCAAGGTCGATAAACGAAAACTGCCCGAAATCCATTCAGCTTCGGCGCAAAAGAAAGCGTCCGCACCAACGGAAAGAAAACTCACCTTCCTTGAAAAGAAAATTTCAGAAATCGTTGAAAAAATCATAGGTCATAATGAATTTGACGTTTCCGAGGATCTTCTCAGCGCAGGAATGACGTCACTTTCCGTAATCAAGCTTGCGGTCGAGCTGAATAAAGCGTTTGACTTTGAAGCGAATGTCAAAAAAATGATGAAGGGCTGTTCGGTTCTGTCAATAGAAGATGAGCTTCAGGAGTTTATGCTCAGCAAATCCGCAAATGTACAGAAAAAAAGCGAGGTTCAGGAAAAACCGCACAAGAATTTTTATCCGCTTTCCAAAACCCAGCTCGGCGTATATTTAGACTGTATGAAAAATCCGTACAGCACGGTATATAATATTCCGTCAATCCTTACCTTCCCCAAAACCGTTGACGCCGACAAGCTTGCAGACTCTGTAAAGCAGGTTATTAAGGCTCATCCGTATATAATGACTCATCTCTCTATTGATAATGAGGAGGTTGAGCAGGCATACGTTGACAAGGCAGCCCCCGAAGTCCCCGTTGTTAAGCTCAGCGAAGAACAGCTAAACGACTTTAAAAAGGAATATGTTAAACCGCATAATCTTATGAAAGCTCCGCTGTTCCGTGTAACCGTTGCAGAAACCGACAGAAATGTTTATCTGCTCTCGGACTTTCATCACCTGATTTTTGACGGCGCTTCGGTTGCACTGCTCTTTGAACAGCTGAAAACAGTTTACGAGGGCGGCAATATCGAGCCTGAAAAATACACCTACTATGATTATGTTGAAAATGAAATAGCGGCGGAAAACGGCGAAGAATATAAAAAAGCCGAAAAGTTCTTTGACAATATGATGAAGAGCTTTGAGTCCGCAACCGAAATCACGCCTGACCTCAGAGGACGTCCGCAGGACGGCAGTCTTGCGCTTACCGCTGTTCCGATTGCTATGAAAAGGGCAGAGAGCTTTTGCTCTCAAAACGGCATAACGCCGGCACATCTTTTCCTTGCGGCAGTTTTCTACACAGTGTCGCGTTTTGCAAATAACCGCAATGTTTATCTCAGCACCATAAGCAACGGCAGAAGCGATATGCGCCTTACAAATTGCTTTGGTATGTTCGTAAAAACGCTTGCCCTCGGAATCGAGGTTGAAGATATAACTTCTCTTGAATTTGTGCAAAAGAGCAAGTCCGTGTTTACCGATTCGATTGAAAACGAAATATATCCCTATGCAAACCTTTGCGCAAAATACGGCTATGCTCCGAATATTGTTTATGAATATCAGCTTGGCGTTGTAGACGATCTTGTAATCGACGGAAAAAAGGTACAGCGTGATTACCTTGAAATGAACACAGCAAAGTTCAAAACGGCAATTCATATCGAAGAGCAGGACGGCAAACCGTGCGTTGTGGTACAGTATAACGACGCTCTTTACAGCAAAGAGCTTATGCAAGCATTAGCTCAGTCGGTGGTATCTGCGGCAAAGCATATTATCGAACAGCCGAACGGCAGGATAAGAAGCGTATCCCTGCTTTCGCAGGATCAGCTTAAACAGCTCGACAGCTTTTCGTCTACATTGATTGCACCGGTTGAAACAAAGCTTTTGCACAAGATGTTTGAAAAACAGGCGGACAGAGTGCCCGACAACAAGGCGCTGGTTGCCTGCGACAGAACGCTTACCTATTCAGAGCTTGAACGGCTTTCAAACATTACCGCAAACAGCCTTATCGAAAAGGGCTTTAAAAAGGGAGACAGAGCAGTATTACTGCTTGATAGAACCTCAAAATTCTTTACCTCGCTTCTCGGTATTCTCAAAGCAGGCGGTGCGTTTATCCCGACTTGTCCCGATTATCCAAAGGAGCGAATCGACAGCATAATTGAGGACAGCGAGGCAGATTTTGTTATCACGGAGGGCGAGCTTCTCAATGAATATAACAATACTGTCAACGTTGATGAATTGCTGTCGGGTGCAAATGACAGCAGACCCGAAATTGACGTTCAGCCCGATGACCTTGCTTATCTTATATACACCTCCGGTTCAACGGGAAAACCAAAGGGCGTAATGCTCCGACACATCGGAATTGCAAGCTATCTAACCTATAACGACGCAAATATTCAGGTCAAGCGTGTTGTTGATAACTGCAAGGCTTACGGCTCTGTAACGACAATATCCTTTGATATGTCGCTCAAGGAAACAATGCTTTCATTGTGTCACGGACTTACGCTTGTCTTTGCAAGCAATGAAGAAACCGTAAATCCGATTGCACTTGCAAAGCTCCTTACCGATAACAATGTTGATGTATTTAACTCTACACCGTCAAGGCTTTTGCAGTATATGGAGCTTGATGTCTTTGCAGAAGCAATGGCAAACTGCAAGGTGATTCTTTCGGGTGGTGAAAAGTATTCCGATAAGCTTTTAAAAGCTCTGCGTGAAAAGACAACTGCAATAATTATCAACACCTACGGACCTACCGAAATAACCGTTTCGTCAAATGCCAAGGAACTCAGAGATGCAAAAATAATTTCCGTAGGCAAGCCGTTGTTCAACTATAAGGAATATATCGTTGACGCTGATAACAACCTGCTGCCGATAGGCGTTGTGGGCGAGCTTCTCATCTCAGGCTGCGGCGTGGCGCTCGGTTATAACAAGCTCCCCGAACAGACCGAAAAGGTGTTTGTTGAATTTAGGGGAGAGCGCACTTATCGTTCGGGAGATTATGCAAAATGGACCGACGGCGGCGACGTTGTAATCCTGGGCAGAACCGATAATCAGGTTAAGCTGAGAGGACTTCGCATTGAACTTGGCGAGATTGAAAAATCGCTTACAAACATCAGCGAAATCAAAAGTGCTGTCGCTTTGATAAGAAAAGTCGGCAAGTCAGACGCAATCTGCGCCTACTACACAGCCGACAGTCCGCTTGACGTTGAACAAATCAAAGAGGAGCTGAAAAAGAACCTCACAGATTATATGGTGCCTACGGCGTATATGCAGCTTGACGAAATGCCGCTTACGCCAAACGGCAAGGTGAACACAAGGGCGCTTCCCGAACCGACTGACACCGCGTCAAAGAGCGGCGCTTTGCCTAAGACAGAGCTTGAAAAGACGTTCTGCGACATCTTTGCACAGATACTTGAGCTTGATACCGTTTATGCCGACAGCAGCTTCTTTGACATCGGCGGAACATCGCTTACCGCAACACGGGTAGTAATTGCCGCAAGCAAGAAGAATATCGAGCTTGCATACAGCGACGTGTTTGCAAATCCAACGCCGCAGGCGCTCGCAAAATTCATCAGCAAATCAGGCGGCAATGAACAAAACGAACAAAACGGGCTTGACGACCTGAGCGGTTTTGACTATTCGGAAATTGACGCTCTGCTCAAAAACAACACGATAGAGAACTTTATCAACGGTGAAAAACAGCCTATAGGCAATGTGTTGCTCACAGGCCCTGCGGGCTTCCTCGGAATTCACATACTCTATGAGCTTTTGCACAGATATAACGGCAAGATTTACTGTATGATTCGTGACAAAAACAATAACCCTGCCGCCGAAAGACTGAATTCTATCTTCTATTATTATTTTGAAGAAAGCCTAAAGGAAAAATACTTTGACCGAGTAGTTATCATTAACGGCGATGTAACAAACGCCGAGTCGTTTGACAAGTTTTTAAATTGCGGCATAGACACGGTTATTAACTGCGCCGCAAATGTAAAGCACTTCTCAAAGGGAACCGATATTGAGGACGTAAACCTTTACGGAACGCTTAACGTGCTTGAATTCTGCAAAAAGGCAAACGCACGTCTTGTACACGTTTCAACAATGAGCGTTGGCGGAATGTATGTCGGCGAGCCGGGACCCGTAAAACAGTTGGAAGAAACCCGGCTTTACTTCGGTCAGAGTCAGGGCTCAAAATATACCCTGTCAAAATTCCTTGCAGAGCGTGCAATTCTGAGCGAAGCCGCAAAGGGACTTAACGCAAAAATAATGCGTGTAGGAACGCTTGCGGCACGAAACAGCGACGGCGAATATCAGATTAACTTTACCACAAACACCTTTATGGGCAGGCTGAAATCTACGCTTCTTATCGGCAAATATCCGTATGAAGCAATGGATATGCCGTTTGAGCTTTCACCGATCGACTTTGTTGCAAAGGCAATTTTACTGCTTGCACAAGCTCCGAAGTCCTGCACGGTATTCCATCCGTTCAATAACCATACGCTGATTATGGGCGATTTATATACCGAAATGGATAGGCTCGGACTCCATTCCAAGGCGGCAGAGTATGATGAATACGCTTTGGCTCTTGAACAGGCAGAACAGGATCCCGAAAAGGCAAAGATACTTTCAAGTATGATTGCCTACCAAAATATGGCTCACGGACAAAAGACCTTTGTTGTAGGCAAGAGCAACACATTCACTATGCAGGTGCTCTACCGTATGGGCTTTATCTGGCCTGTAACCTCGCTTGACTATATGAAACGCTTTATCAATGCACTTCGCAGCTTAGGTTTCTTTGACTGATCGGCTAAAATATCATAATAGCATAAGTGCAAATGCCCCCTGTCACTCAGGCGGCGGGGGACATTTCGGAATTTCAGCGGTAGTTATATTCTCCCACTGAAACCCAAAGGAGCTAGCGCTCATTTGCACTGTTTGCAATCTATAGGGCATCTGCAAAAGCGGATGCCCTGTTTTGTAAATTATTAAAGTTACTGTATTATATTTTACAACTCTATAACAAGTTTGTGTTATATAAATAATAGGAAGTGATTGTGATAATGGCAAAAATTTTAATTATAGAGGATGAAAAGCCGATAAATGACTTGATTATGATGAATCTGTCATTGGTAGGGCATACCTGTAATCAGGCATTTGACGGCAAAGAGGCTTGTGATGCGTTTAATAGGTTTAATCCTGATTTGATAATACTTGACGTAATGATTCCTTATAAAAACGGTTTTTCGCTTTTACATGATAAAGCGTTCAAAGACATTCCTGTAATAATTTTAACTGCAAAAGGCGCAGTTATCGACAGAGTAAACGGATTAAATCTCGGAGCGGACGACTATATAACAAAGCCCTTTGAAGCGGTTGAATTAATTGCGCGCATAAATGCTGTTTTGCGGCGTACCAAAAAGCTCTCAATGTCAGAATTTATTATCGGGAATGTTTCTGTTAATATTTCCGAACGAAAAGTCAGGGTGAATAATACGGAGGTCGAACTTACTAACAGAGAATTTGCACTCCTTGAAGTTTTGATAAACAACCGTAATATAGCATTGTCACGGCAAAAGCTGTTGGATTTGGTATGGGGGTACGATTATGAGGGAGATGATCGAACAGTTGACGTTCATATTACAAAACTGAGAAAAAAATTAGGGCTTGATTCGTATATAAAGACAGTATATAAATTAGGCTATCGTTTGGAGATATAAAATGAAATTGTGGCAAAAAATTTTCATAGGTGTATTAATAATTTTCTTAATTGTTTTTGATGTCGGAGCATATTTTCTGACATTTTTTGCTTACAACTATAACCGTGAAAGTGAAATTCAAACCGGAGTTAATGAGCAAAGCATTATATTATCGTCATTATCCGTTGCATTGCTGAGAGCAGAGGAATTTAATCCTGATATATTATCCGACAATACACATTTGCAGACTGTAGTTAAAACTTTGGCGGATTATTACAGCTCTCAAAATGTTCAGCTTGCTTTGCTGTCAAATGACAAAATTATATATTCAAATATTCCGCAAATAGATGAAGAAGTTTTAAATTTATCTGATGCATATACCAAAAACATAAAAGATACGGTAGTTGACGAAAAAAGGATCCTTTTTGTAGCCTCAAAAACAGCTGCCTATCCCGAATTAACGTTTGTATATGCAAGAGACATCAGTAGTATAGATTTATTCCTGAACAATATCAGTAAATTCTTTGTCATAATAAATATCGCCGTACTTTTACTGATGAGCTTTTTGTTATGGCTTCTTTTAAAACGTATGACACGACCGATCTCACAGCTTAATCAAATGACTGCCGAAATTTCCGACGGTTCATATAATAAACGAATTACTGTTAATAGTAATGATGAATTGGGTGAGTTAGCAAAAAGCTTTAACCGAATGGCGGATTCTGTTGAAGATACGATGAGAGAATTAAAAAATGCGGCTGACGAAAAGCAACAATTTATTAATGATTTGGCGCATGAAATTAAAACGCCTATTACATCGGTTATCGGATATGCAGATTATCTTAAGACTGCAAACAGCAGTGAAGAAAGCAAGCTCCTTGCATTGGATCACATACATACTGCAATGATTAGGCTGCAAAATCTTTCTACTGAGCTTTTGAAACTTACATTGTTGCAAAACGAAACCGCCGATCTTTCTAAGGTAAATATTCCTGCTTTGTTTTCTGAATTAAAAAACACAACGGCTCCGGCTTTTGAAAAGCGTGGCATCAAATTAATTACAGAAACAAAAATTGATTTTATAATTGCCGATGAAACATTGTTGTATTCTATGCTTACAAACCTTATCGAAAATGCGGCAAGAGCCTCATCTGATAACAGTAGAATTATTCTCAGAGCATATCGTGAAAAAAATTCTGTAATTGAGGTTATTGATGAAGGCTTCGGAATAAAGGAAGATGAAATAAAAAAAATTACCGCTCCTTTTTATAGAGCGGATAAGTCAAGATCACGACAGTTCGGCGGTGTTGGTCTGGGTTTAAGCATTGTTTCAAGAATTGTCGCTTTGCATAATGCGGAGCTGAAAATTATATCAAAAGAAAATCACGGAACTAAAATTAAGGTGATTTTTACAACTTGATAATAATTACTTTATTACTCTGAAACATATTGCTATATAATGATTGATATAACCTATTTAAAGGAGGAATCAAAATGAAAAAAACATTTAATAAAAAAGGAGTAAGGCTGTTAATTCTATTTACTGCGGCAGCAGCGATGATAACACTATTTAACATATTTATGTTTCCTTATATCATAAAATCGTCTGCGACTTCCTCAAAATTAGTGACTGCTTCGGCTGACGAATTAGATATAAAAAAAACGAATGAAATTTTAGGCAGTGTAATACCGAAAAATGTTGCAATAGATAACGCAGAAGCCTCGTTAAGTAAGGAAAAGAGCATTTCAAAGTGCTTTGATATTGAAAATGCGGAAGTATTTGCAAATTATGTGTATGATAATCCGATTTTGGATCAACCGTTATGGATAGTAATTTTTAAAAATACATATAACGATTATACATATGAGTTTCCAAAAGAGTGCGTTGATAAAATTTCCGAATCCGCATGGCGTGCAGGGGTTGTTTGGAAGGATCAGGACGGAAATGTTTTTGCACATTATGATTATTATTCAGAATATCAAGTTGTAGAGATTGATGCAACAACAGGTGATTATCTCGGTTATATAAAACTGAATGCAGAAGCTTATGATGAAGAAAAAAATATAGCAGAATGGTTAAAAGAAAAATATAACCTAAGTTTTGACTTTCTTATCAGTTGATTTTTATTTGATGAAGCTTGGCTCTACTTTGCGTAGGTAGCATTATATCTTAAAATGCTTTATAATCTAAGTGCAAATTTCCCCGCCACTTAGGCGGCGAGGAAATTTCAGAATTTCAGTGGGAGTTATATTCTCCCACTGAAACCCAAAGGAGCTAACGCTCCCTTGCACTGTTTGCAATCTGTCGCAAGCTCTGCTCCTTGCAAGCAAAGCAGAGCATTGCTCCGATTTAAATCTAAGTGCAAATTTCCCCTGTCACTCAGGCGGCGTGGAACATTTCGGAATTCCAGCGGGAGTTATATTCTCTCACTGAAACCCAAAGGAGCTAACGCTCCCTTACACTTAGATATTACATCAAAAAGGACAGCAAGCATAAATTTGCCTGCTGTCCTTTGTAATAATACTGTTGATGAAAGCAAATTGCACTCTGTTTATTCGGCTAATCAGCCGAATTTGCCGAAATTCCGCAGCTTTTCAGCTCTTTATCAAGCTCACTGTCAAGATTATCCGAATCATAGAGCTTTTGCAGGAGCTTAAAGTTTTTTTCAATTTGCTTACAGCTCAACTTAACCGTAATTTTGTCCTGCCAAAATTTAAAGATTCTGCCTAACTCTTCCTCGCCGTTGCCTGCTTTTTTGAATCTTATAATTCTGTTAAGGCGTGTAGCTGTTGTGTATTTGTCAAAGATTTTCTTGTCGGAATTGTTTTTGATGATTTCAAGCACGATTTTTGCTTCTTCAAGATAACATTCATCTTCATAGTGTGCAGGGCTGAGCGAAACCACGGAGCAGTCCGAGGACAAAAATTGATCGTTTATGTTGATGTACCTACAGCCTGTGTAGTCGCAAAATGCCTTTTCAAACCGCTTGCACTTTTCGTTTTTTGCTGAGCTTGCCTCCTCATTGCGGTAGTGCATAATTTTATCGGTGTCATCAACTTTTAAAAATTGCCGCAAAGATGAAACAAGAATTATCCTGTCTTGATAAATGTCGGTCAACAAATCGGCAAACTTCTTTATTTCCTCGATAATCGTGTTCTCATCGTATTCGTCGCAGATAACAACCTTTTCACGCTTCAGCTTGTTAATGTAGCCGCCTGCCGAGCCGATTGGCTTTTTGCCAATCAAAAACGCAGTCAGTTCAATGAGTGTAAACAGATCAATCACAACCCACCGTGCGGGGTTTTTGCCCAAATAGTCTTTTAAGCCGCACTCAGCCTGCAGCTTAATCATTCTGTCCGTCCAAATTGCGTCATTTAGCTTGGATTTGTCGTACTCCTCTTTGATGTCGGTAAAAACAGGCATATAATGGAAAGCGTAGTTGTTTACGGCAAAATTACTTTCGTCAAAATTAAAGATAAATCTTGAAATGCAGGTTCCGACTACATCAATCGGAATCGGCATTTCTTTTATTGTATTGTTGTGATAGACCTCGCCGTAGTTGTCGTAAGTTATCTGCTTCGGGAACTGAAGAGAGCTTTTCTCTCTGATATATTTCAAAAGCTGCGGAATCATAATTTTGTTTTTAAAAATCAGGTCAAGGTCAATTCCTGAGACGCTCGGATTGCTTTCGGCATTCAAAAACGCCTTGTAGGTGTTAAGAAAATCGCCCGATAACAACTTTAATTTCAGCATACCGAGCTTGCCCTCGCTGTTGTGCAACGCAACAAACTTATCCGAATTTTCTTTTACAAACTTTTCGGGACACGCCATAAGGAACCTGTCCCTTGTGTCCTCGACCGATAAAAACGTTTCCAAAAAATGCTTATTGAGCGTTGTGCAGTAGCGTGCGTAACGCTCTACGCACAAGCTATAGTCGGGAAGGCGGCAAAAGCTTTTTCCGTTCAAAAGTGCGGCAAAGTCTTTTTTAGCTTCAAAATAATATTCACTCTCAAGCCCGTAGCGGTCAATGTTTGCGCCCAAGGGCTTTTTGCAAAAATAAAACTTACATTTGTCATAATAAGAGCATTTTGTAATGTCAACAAACCTTTTTTCAAAATGTAAGTACCACTTGTTGTCCTTAAAAGGTTTTGGAAGCTTGCGGACACGGCGTCCCACAGCATAAAATTTGGGAACACAGGAGCAGAGCAAAACGATATTTTTATCGCTGAAATACTTTAAAACAGTGTTTGCAAAGCTGTCAAAAACACGGTAGAACATATTATAATCGTTTTGAAGCGGAGAAATCAGCTTATCTCTGTTTTCCGCATAAAACGCATCTTTGTTATTGGGTTGGTCGGTGTAAAACCTGTTGTCGATGTTGAGCAGATCTGCTATAATTCTTTGCAGGTCAACAAATATATAATCGGCTTTGTTTTTATTTAAAAAGCCGTTAAAATCATTGTTTGCATCATACCTAAGCCTCAGTGTAAGCCTGGTCTTAGGTACATTTTTTATTCTTTCGCTTTCACCTAAACTGAACGGTGATAATCCAAAATATTTATCAACAATTCTATATTCATCAAAGCAGCCGTTGTCAAGATGCGCTCTCAACGCTTTGCCGCCGACAAGCAGAACTTTTTTCTTCATCTGCATTTTCTCCTTATATATAAAAATATCAGAGCAACAAGCAACCCAAAATTGCTTGTTGCCCGACAACATCAATAAATTATGCGCTTTCGCTGTCTTTTTGTTTAGTCCTCTTGATAACCTTAAGACGGCTGAATTCCTCTCTGTCTTTTTCGTCAAGAGCGTCGGAGATGAATTTTACTGTTTCCTCAAATTTCGGAATCATAATGTTTTTAAGCGCATTTGCACGTTTCTGCGTTTTCTTTATCGAATCCGCAAGTCTGTAAACACTGTTTTCAATCTGAGCAAGCTCCACCGTAAGGTATTTTACCTCGGTGAACTTGTTGTATGCATTATCAATAGCCGAATTCGTTGTGCGAAGTCCGTAGTGCAAAAAATAGTGCTGTTTGTGATCTTCAATAGTCAAAATCGGAATTTCAACACCCATAACGCTTCTTGAATCCATTTCCAACGAGTTTTCAATGGGGATAGAGTTAGAAATATCCTCACAAAATCCGTTTGTTACGTTTGCGGTCTGCAAAGCGATATATGCCTCTTCATATGCACTGTCGATTTTTTGCTGAATAGCGTTTGCTTTTTCAATCAGCGTCATCATTTCCCTGATAAGAATGTTACGCTTTCTGTCAAGCAGCTCATAGCCGTTTTTGGCAAGTGAAAGCGATTTTTTAGTATTCATCAAGTTACCTTTGGTAGGTACAGCCTGAGCAGCCATTTACATTCTCCTTTCGGCTTATTGAACCTTGTAGTATTGGTCAAGAACAGCGTCGTCAACACGGTCAAGCTCGGCTCTGGGAAGCGTTGAAAGCAGCTCCCAGCCCAAATCAAGGCTCTGTTCAATGCTTCTGTTTTCATTAAAGCCCTGATTTACAAATTTGTTCTCAAACAGCTTGCCGAATTCAATATACTTTTTGTCAATAGGCGAAAGCTCTTCTTCACCGATAACCGAAGCAAGCGATCTTGCGTCAATAACCTTTGCGTACGACGCAAAAAGCTGGTTTGCAAGCGCCTGATGATCCGCTCTTGTGTAGCCCTCGCCGATACCGTCCTTCATAAGACGTGAAAGCGACGGCAAAACGCTTACGGGCGGATAGAATCCCTGTCCCTGCAAGGTACGGTCAAGAACTATCTGACCCTCGGTAATATAACCTGTAAGGTCGGGGATAGGGTGGGTGATGTCGTCGTTAGGCATCGTGAGAATCGGAATCTGAGTAACAGAACCGGAATGACCTTTTATCATACCCGCACGCTCATAAAGAGAAGCAAGGTCAGAATAAAGATAGCCGGGATAACCCTTTCTGCCTGGGATTTCACCTTTTGAAGATGAGAACTCACGAAGAGCCTCGGCATAAGAAGTCATATCCGTCATAATAACAAGAATGTGCATATCAAGCTCAAATGCAAGATATTCGGCAATAGTCAGAGCGCATCTCGGAGTAAGTGTTCTTTCGATGATAGGGTCGTTTGAAAGGTTTAAGAGCATAACAACTCTTGAAAGAACGCCGCTTTCTTCAAAGCTCTTTCTGAAATACTCCGCAACGTCCTTCTGAACGCCCATTGCGGCAAAAACAACGCCGAAGTTTGTGCTGTCTGCGCCGCTGATTTTAGCCTGACGAACAATCTGAACAGCCAAGTCGTTATGCGTCATACCTGAGCCGGAAAAGATAGGAAGCTTCTGACCGCGTATAAGCGTCATAAGCGTGTCTATTGTAGAAATACCCGTGTTGATATAGTTTTTCGGATATACACGGGAAACGGGATTGATAGGTGTGCCGTTGATGTTGGCCTTTTTAACGGGGAAGATGTCGCCCAAGCCGTCGATAGGCTTACCCGAACCGCTCAGCACACGGCCGATAATTTCGGGGGATAGCGGCATTTCCATAGGGTGCCCCGTAAGTCTTGTTTTTGTGTTTTTAAGGCTGATGCGTCTTGTGCCCTCAAAAACCTGAACAACGATTTTTTCGCCCTCAATCTGAACGACACGTCCCTGACGAACAGTGCCGTTATCAAGCTTGATGTCAACGATTTCTTCGTTGGAAACGCCCTTAACGCCGTCCATTACGATAAGCGAGCCGTTGATCTCTTTTACGCCTACATAATCAATAATCATAATTGCGTTTCCTCCTTACTTAATAAGCTCTGCAAGCTTTTCATCAATTTCTTTGATATAATCGTCAAACATTTCCGGCTTGCTGTTCGGAATGTCGTATTTCATTTTTGTCAGCTTGTCAAAAAGTCCGAGCGCAAGGATTTTTGAAAGCGGAATTTCCTTGGCAACGATCTCTTTTGACCTTGCGTGAAGATGAAGTATTGTTTTCATCATCAGCTTTTGCTTTTCAAGCGGAACAAACGTGTCGTCGGCGTGGAAAGCATTTTGCTGTAAGAAGCCTACACGAATGACTCTTGCCGTTTCGATAACCAGCTTTTGGTCGTCGGGCAATACGTCCGAGCCGATAAGCTTAACAATTTCCATAAGCGAGTTTTCTTCCTGGAGAAGCGCGCTTATTTTGTTTCTGTATTCAACAAACTCGTCGCCCAAGTTTTCCTTAAACCAGGGGTCAAGGTCGTTGAAATATTCGCTGTAGCTCTGAATCCAGTTAATTGCAGGATAGTGTCTTGAATAGGCAAGCGCCTTGTCAAGCGCCCAGAAACAGCGGGTAAAACGCTTGGTGTTCTGAGTAACAGGCTCGGAAAAGTCCGAACCCTGAGGAGATACGGCGCCGATAAGCGTTACCGAGCCTTCGCCTCCGCTGAGCACCTCTGCACGGCCGCCTCTTTCATAAAATTCGGCAAGACGTGAGGGAAGATAAGCAGGGAAGCCTTCCTCGGCAGGCATTTCTTCAAGTCGTCCCGAAATCTCACGCAGAGCCTCCGCCCAACGTGATGTCGAGTCTGCCATCATAGCAACGTGATAGCCCATATCTCTGTAATATTCGCCGAGCGTAATACCTGTATAAATCGAAGCCTCACGAGCGGCAACCGGCATATTTGAGGTGTTTGCAATAAGCACGGTACGGTCGGTCATAGGACGCTGTGACTTAGGGTCGATAAGCTCCGAGAATTCTTCAAGCACCTGGCTCATCTCGTTGCCGCGCTCACCGCAGCCGACATAAATAATGATGTCGGCGTCGCACCATTTAGCAAGCTGGTGCTGAGTCATAGTTTTGCCTGTACCGAAACCTCCCGGAATAGCGGCGGTTCCGCCCTTGGCAATAGGGAAGAGCGTGTCGATAACACGCTGACCTGTTATAAGCGGCACTGATGAAGTCAGTCTTTCCTTTACGGGACGTGAAGTTCTGATAGGCCACTGCTGACAAAGAGTAAGCTTGTGTTCGTCGCCGTCGTCGTCTTTAATAACCGCAACTGTGTCAAACAGCTTGTATTCGCCGTCGGGCTTTACCTCGGTTATTACGCCTGAAATTGACGGAGGAACCATCAGCCTGTGTTCAATAATCGGAGTTTCGGGCAGGGTGGCGTAGATTTGACCGCCCTCAAGCCTGTCGCCGACTTTAACTTTCAAAGCTACGTTCCAAAGCTTTTGGTCGTCAAGTGAAGTAACGCTTGCGCCTCGGCTGATAAACGAACCCGACTGCTCCTCAATAGCCTTAAGAGGACGTTCGATTCCGTCAAAAATATTATCAATGATTCCCGGTCCGAGCAACACGTTCATAGGAGCACCCGTGCCGGTAACAGGATCTCCGGGTTTTAGTCCCGTAGTTTCCTCATAAACCTGAATTGTTGTAAATTTGTCGGTAATACCGATTACTTCGCCGACAAGATTTTGACTGCCGACGTGAACCATTTCCATCATTTCAAAGCAGTCGGCATTTTTAACGGTTACAACAGGACCGTTGATTCCGTAAATAACATTGTTGTTTTCCATATTAATCATCTCTTTCGGTATCAGTTATCAAAGCACGCTGAGTTTTGAATTTTCAATAAACCATTCTTTTTGGTCAGCAAGTTTACTGTCGAGAGTTTCGTCCGCAACAATGTTCAGTTTTTCGCAGTAGCCTTTAATACCGCCGATTTTAACCGACTTGTCTGCTTTAACTTCGGCGCTGCCGCCAAACAATGCCTTGATTGATTCGGCTGCGTCCATATCTCTTTGGTTAAGATAAAGCTCACAGCTTTCATTACCGAAAAGAGCTGCGATCTGCTTTGCGCTTTCCGTCAGCTTTTCGGAATAATCGGATGTTTGAGTGTATTCAATCAGTTTTTCTTTAGCCTTTTCAAAAATCTCGTCGGTCATCTGTACTCTTTCAAGAAACAGCTTTTTCTGACCGTCCTGAGTTTTCTTTGCAAGGATACCGGTTTGTTCGTTTCTTTTTTCTTCAAGCTTGTCTTTGATGAGCTTTTCGCTGTCAAACTTAGCTTTTTCCTCGGTTTCCTTTAGTTTTTGTTCTTTTATCTGCTCAACCTCGGAACGCATACTGTTTCTCTGGTCGTCGGCATATTTAAGAATGGCTTTCAGAAAGTTGTCGGTTTTTGCATTAAGTTCCATATATATAACCTCACAGCTTCAGCATAAATTCGATCATCAAAGCTTTACGCCGATAGCGTCCTGAACATATTTTGTAATGCTGTCCTTGGTGCGTCCGTTTCCGTGACGGTCAGGGATTTCAACAATCAGAGGGCGCTTTTGGTTTAACTTCAGATCATACACCAAATCGGGGCAAAGCGATACCAAATGCTCCGTCATAAGAATAACGGCAATATCCTCCTTGTTCATAGCCTTTGTAAGCTCACGGCGAACCTCGTCCTCTTCGTGGACAACAACGCCCTCAACGCCCGCAAAGCGCATACCCATTTTGGTGTCAACATTATCACTTATCAAATAAAATTTCATAATATCAAAACCTTATTATTTTCGCCAAAACAGCGTAGAATTATCAGCCTGCTGCCGAGATAAGCATAATTGCGATAAGCATACCGTAAAGAGCGATACCTTCACCGAGAGCAACAAAGATGATTGCCTTACCGAATGCCTTAGGATCTTCGCTTGTAGCGCCGATAGCAGCCGGAGCAGCGTTACCAACGGCAATACCGCCGCCGATACATGAAAGTCCGATAGAAATGCCTGCGCTGATGTATGCAAGACCTGCTGCCGTTGCGTCAACGGTTGATGCTGTGTCGGAAGCTGCGTTTGCAACAAACGGGCAAACCATACAAATCGCAAAAACTGCGGCAAATGATGCAAGCTGCATCAAAACCGTTCTTTTTCTGCTTTTGCCTTTTTGATTGGCCTTGACAGCCATTACAACAGAAAGGATAAGAAATACAACGGGAACGATAAGCATAATAGAATTGAATAATAACATAATAAGTACCTCCAAAAATTTATTCAGTAATTAATTTAACCGGTTCATAGCTTCTTCCTTCGCCCGAATAGAACTTGCTGAACATTTCGTAATATTCAAGACGGAGTGCCTGGATTGATACGAGCAATGCTTCAAGCGCCATAACAAGAGCGTTTCCGATAACGACGATTATCCAGTAACCGACGCTTCCTTCGCCGCCTGCGGTTTCGGCAAGCATAAATACTACCATCATCATACCTGCGTGAACAAGTACGAATGCGCCCACACGCAAAAAGCTCATTGTGTTTGTAACGTAGCTCAATAAAATCTCAATGGATTCAAAGAACTTTTCAACAATATATCCGCCCCAGCTTTCAGGTCGCCAGTCAGGCTCGCGGTTTACAAGCCCCGAAAGCGGTTCGCTGAAGAATATCAGCAAAAACGGGAATACGATAAGTCCCAAAATATAGGCGAGGTTTACAACATCCAAGTGCAGGAATATCATATCAATAAGGGCAAATACCGCCGCAGAGTAGAATATTGCACCCGCAAGTCCGCTTGAACTGAACAGCGCCCTGCCTAAATTCTTTTGCCTGATCGACGTATATACGTTTAAAAGCATCGCGACTATCAACAGGAAAATTCCTATCGCTATTGCACCGAATATAATATAATTCGTGTTTTCGGCGTCCATAACCTCAATCGGTTTACTTTCAAGCCCGAACAGCGCCTTGTACATAGGGTCAAGCAGATGTTCAAATCCGAACACACTGCCGAAAGCCGTTCCGAACACTGCCGATGAAATACCGCAGGGGATAAGGATCTTGCCGATCTTCATTTTCTTTAGCTTCCACATCAGTATTCCCACTACCGAAAGCAAAAGCCCCTGACCGAGGTCGGCAAACATAATGCCGAAAATTATAATATATGTGATCGCTACAAAAAGAGTAGGATCGATTTCGTTGTATTTCGGAACGCCGTACATTTCAGTGTAAAACTCAAACGGTTTTGCCAAAAAACAGTTTTTCAGCTTTACCGGCGGCGCCTTTTTAACATCCTTGCTTGACGCAGAAAACTCGGTTTCGATACTCTCAATCTTTGAAAGCTTCTTTTTAAGCGGCTTTACCGCTTCGCTCGGAACCCAGCCGACTATAATAAAGCTTTTGTTGTACTGCAAAGCCTTTGTTCGGATACCTGCATACAGATAAAGCTCCTCAAGCTTTGAAAGATTCTTTGTAATCAGCGCAGTGTTTTCCGCAAGATAGGTGTTAAGATTTTTTTCTGCGGTTTTAACCTTTGCCTCAAGCTCCGGAACAAGCGATTTCAGCTTTTCAAGATGTTCCTTAGGCGTATCCTGAACGCCGAGAACATCGCACTTCTGAAAATCAAGTCCCACAAAGATTTTGTCAATCTCGTCGGCTTTGTCAAACGGTGTAAAGTAAACGCCCCAGTAATTTGTCTTGTCCTCGGTGCAGATGTTAAAGTCAACAAAGGGATTGTGCTTGTATGCGTCAAGCTTATGCATACTGTCCTTAGGCATCTTACCGAAGTTTGCGTTTACATACTTTAGCTTTAAAAGGCTTTCAATACCTACGTCAAGTCCGACAAAGTGACTTGTTTCAATAATGTTTTGCTGAGCCTCATAAAGCTGTTCGGAAACGAATTCCTTTTCATCAACAAGAGCGTCAATCTCCTGCGATGTGTTATTTGCGAATTTTTCCAGTTCTTCAAACGGCGGATTATAATCGCTGACGTCGATTATCTTAAACTTACGTTTTGTAAGGTTTAAGGACGCTTTGAGATTAGTCAAAGGCTCAGCGTATATATTCTTTGTTTGCAGATGGGTAAAATCCTTGGTGTCGCCGTAAAAATCGGTTACATTATCGGGTTGGAACACGCCTGATTTACCCAAGACGGTAATAACGTCGTCCATATTGTCTGTAAGTCCGATGATGCTTACGGCTTGCATAGTGGAAATTGCCAAATATAATCACCTCTACTTAACCTATTAATGTCAGGCTGGGAATGTATTAAGAAACCTTAATAAATAAGCAGTGACTGTAATTTTTTTGTATCTAAATTATATCTGATTCCCTCAATCAGACTGATGATATTCATCAATTCTGTTTCGGTAACAAATACATACGAGATCATAACAACAGACGGGTTATTTGAAAAACGCATATTTTTTCTCGCCAGTCTGTATTTTACTCTCGGACTGATGTCGCTTGCATAAACATAACCGATTTTGTTTATGAGCCTTCCGATGTTGGTGCTTTGCATAATCGCAAAAACCTCGCCCGACGATTCGGCTTTGCACATCTGGTCAATAGCCTTTTGGTTGATCCTTGTGTACTTTAGCATCAGCGTGTTTTTAATCGCATCGGGGGAGAGCTTATAGTATTTTTTCAGCCTCAGAATTGTTGAAAAAATAGTATAATCGTTGATGGTTGAAAGCATTGATACAAGTTCTTTTCTTTCGGTACCCTTGGTGTTTTTGCTGATTATCTGATACAGATTCGTAAAAACATATTCATACAGCTTGTTTTCAATGCTTGAAATCGGCAGTCTGCCTTTTTCATCGGGCGCAAAGCCCTGCAAAATCGGATAATATCTTGATGATGAAAGCGCACTCAAAAATTCATCATAGCTCTTTGCATTTGCAAGAGCGGTAATATCAATCTCGGTATGACTTGCAAAGTAGGAAGGAAATTGGTATATAAATTTTTCTGTCGAGTTTGAGTTAAGCATAATCAAAAATCGGATAATCTGCTCAACCTCAATCGTTTCTATTATATACCTTGAAAATCCCGAGCTAAGATTTGAATCATATCTGCAAAGCGAATCGAATTCATAAAACAGATTCTGCCTAAGCAGGGATTCAAGCCTGCCCCTGTGAACGTCACGCTCGTTCATTTCCTCAAGTGCCTTTGAATATCGCGTGTAGGATTTTAAATAAGACATAACCTCGGCAACGCTCTGACACGCCAAAAGGCTTGTGTAGTCTTTTTCTGTCAGCCGTCTGCCGAATTTGGATCTTGCCTTTGTCATTACCGCATAAGAAGTATTCGGCATAATCCACCTCCGTAAGAGAATAAAAGTAAAAGCTTAGCCGACCACACGGCTGACGATCTCGTCAACCCATTTGTCGCAGTTGTTTTTAAAATCAGCCTGCAATTTAATGTGAGCCGATTCCTGCTTTCCTTTAACCTCCTGCCACCTGTCGGCGGCGTTTCGTTCCTCAAGCTCATTATTGCGCTTGACGGTTTCAAGAGCTTCGTTCATATATTTATCATATATGCTTTTTGCCTCATTGTCGATTTTCTGATTCAATTCGCTTTTTTCCTTGGCAAGGTTTTTTTCCATTTCCTTTGCCTCGTTGTCGGCGTCAACAATTTTTTGAATCATATTTTCCATTTGAATACCACCTCTGCTGTTACAGAATTTATTTATCGTCGGTTAAAGTATTTCAACTGACAAAAAACATTTAAATAGTATGGCTTAATTTTTAATCGCCTGAAGCGGAGCGGGAATTCTGCCGCCTCGTTTGATAAATTCTTCGGGCGAGCCTTTTCTTATCGACATAACCGGACCGCTGCCGAGCAGTCCGCCGAATTCAAGCACGTCGCCTGCTTTTCTGCCGATTGCGGGAATAAGCCTTGCCGCCGTGGTTTTGGTGTTTACCATACCGATTGCGGCTTCGTCGGCAATAATAGCCGAAATTACTTCAGGCGTTGTGTCGCCCGGAATAACTATCATATCAAGACCGACCGAGCATACCGCCGTCATTGATTCAAGCTTTGTTATATCAAGAAAGCCGTTTTCGGCTGCCTTTATCATACCTGCGTCCTCTGAAACGGGGATAAACGCTCCGCTTAGACCTCCGACGTGAGAAGAAGCCATAACGCCGCCCTTTTTAACTGCGTCGTTCAAAAGTGCAAGAGCTGCCGTAGTGCCGTGACAGCCGCAGCTTTCAAGTCCCATTTCTTCAAGTATATGTGCAACACTGTCGCCCACAGCGGGAGTGGGGGCAAGCGACAGGTCAACGATACCGAACGGAACACAAAGCCTTTTGCTTGCTTCCTTTGCAACGAGCTGTCCCATTCTTGTTATCTTAAACGCAGTTTTCTTAACCATATCCGCAATTTCGGTAATATCCTTGCCTGCGCCGTCCTTTGCAAGAGCCGCTCTTACAACGCCCGGACCCGAAACACCGACGTTAATTACCGTGTCGGCTTCTCCGACGCCGTGAAAAGCGCCTGCCATAAACGGATTGTCCTCGGGCGCATTGCAGAACACCACGAGCTTTGCAGCGCCGATACAGTTTCTGTCAGCGGTGATTTCGGCTGATTTTTTGACGATTTTTCCCATCATCTTAACGGCGTCCATATTGATACCGGCTTTTGTCGAACCTATATTTACCGAGGAGCAAACAAGCTCGGTTTCGGCAAGAGCCTGAGGAATACTCTCGATCAGCGCATAATCTCCGCTCGCAAAGCCCTTTTGTACAAGAGCCGAGTAACCGCCGATAAAGTTTACTCCGATTTCCTTTGCGGCTTTGTCAAGCGCATATGCAAACTTAACCACGTTTTTGCTCTGGCAGGGAGCGGCTACCATTCCGATAGGAGTAACCGATACTCTTTTGTGAATTATAGGAATACCGTATTCCCTCTGAATATCCTCGCCTGTTTTTACAAGCTCGCCTGCGCTCAGACAAATTTTGTCATAAATCTTTGTGCAGGCTTTGTCAATATCTTCATCAATGCAGTCGAGCAGCGAAATACCCATAGTAATTGTTCTTACGTCAAGGTTTTCGTTGTCGATCATATTTATGGTTTCAAGAATATCTTTAGTTTCTAACATATAATATGTCCTTTCGCTCCGCAGTCAACTCAAATTTTATGCATACTGTTAAATATGTCTTCGTGCATAATATGTATTTTTGTCCCCGAGGATTCGCCGACTGCGTTCAGATTTTCTCTGAGCTGTTCAAAACCGATATTCGATTTACCGATCTCAACAAGCATAACCATTGCGAACATATCCTGTAAAACGCTCTGAGTAACCTCAAGAATGTTTACGTCCGCTTTGGCGCAGGCGTCAGACACCTTGGCAAGAATTCCCACAGCGTCCTTGCCGATAACCGTAATGATTGCCTTCATAATTAACCTCCCGATACCGGTTTGCAAGAAACGAACATACAACTTGCAAAAACCGACAAAAAAGTCCTATTTGTGATTTTTTTAACTAATGGCTATATTATATAATGATTTTTCGATAATGTAAAGCCCTAACTTGCATAAATATGATTGTTATGCTATTATTTTTTTGGGAGGAATTGAAAATATGATTATATCCGACTTGCATACACATTCAAATAATTCTTTTGACGCAAAAAGCTCGGTTGATGAAATGTGCAAAACAGCAGTAAACAAGGGGTTGTACGCTGTTGCGATAACCGACCATTGCGAAGCGCCGTTCATAAAATACGGGAAGGACTGCGAATTCGGAAGCTTTGATACGCTTATCCCCAAAACGATAAAAGAAATCGCCCTTGCAAAGCAAAAATACTCGGATAAGCTTAATATTATATGCGGACTTGAGCTTGGCGAGCCTATGCACGACAGCGACTGCACAAAAAGGGCGTTATCCTACGGAAACTACGATTTTGTGCTTGCTTCCGTGCATAATTTAAGAAATACCGACGATTTTTATTATCTTGACTATTCAAAGCTAAATGTAAATACGCTTTTGCATAATTACTTTGATGAAATTGCAGAAACGGCTGATTTCCCACACTTTGACAGCTTGGCGCATTTAACATATCCGCTGCGATACATTCTTGTAAAAACACGCCGCTTGCCCGATATGTCAGAGTTTTATGACCAAATAGACAATATATTTAAAATTCTGATAAAGAACAATAAATCTCTTGAAATAAATGTGTCGGGATTATTCAAGGAACTGAAAACCACCTTGCCCGATGCAAGTCTTATCAGGCGTTACTACGACCTCGGCGGCAGGCTTATAACCCTGGGAACCGACGCACACAGCGTTGAATTTGTCGGCAAGGGGATAGAGCAGGGGCTTGAAATTGCAAAAAGCATAGGCTTTAAGCAGTATGCGATTTATAAAAACCATACCCCGATTATGATTGATATTGATTAGAATATTAAGTGAAAAATCCCGCAGATTTTGCTCTGCGGGATTTGTTTATACTTTTTACTTGTTTTCTTCCATATATTTAAGCTGTTTATATATCATATTAGCGCACATATAAACGTTTCCGCCGCCCATAGTCAGGATAAGGTCGCCCTCCTTGGCGTTTTTACAAACATAGTCGGTTATCTCCTCAAAGGTGTCAAGGCAAACCGAGCCGGGCACCTTTGCGCCGAGGTCGGTTGAATAGATGTTATATGTGTTTGTTTCTCTTACAGGCAAAATTTCGGAGATGATTGCAACATCGGGAATTTTCAGCGCCTCTGCAAAGTCGTCAAGAAGCATAGCCGTTCTTGAAAACGTGTGCGGCTGAAATACCGCCCAAACCTTGTTGAAGCCCATACTCATTGCCGCGTTAAGAGTTGCGGTAAGCTCGGTGGGGTGATGTGCAAAATCGTCTGCGACGGTAATTCCGCAGGGAGTGCCGAGAATTTCAAATCTCCTGTGCACTCCGCCGAACTTGTGCAGATTTTCCGAAATTTCATTCGGCGTTGCGCCGAGACAGTGTGCGGTTGCCGCAGCGGCAAGTGCATTATAAACATTGTGTTTTCCGGGAACAATAAGCTTAATATTGGTTATCTTTTCACCCTTGTAATACAAGTCAAACTGTTCGTGAACGCCCTTGTCTGCCTTGACGTTTTCGGCACGGTAGTCGCAGTTTTCGCCAAAACCGAAGGTAAGCTTTTCAATATCAACGCCGTCTACGGCGTCAAGAGTATTTTTATCGTCGCCGTTAATTACAAGCAGACCTGTAGTCTGGGTTGCAAATTGATGAAACGATTTTTTTATGTTGTCAAGGTTTTTAAAATAATCGAGGTGGTCTGCGTCAATGTTGAGAATAACGGAAATAAACGGGTTTAGCTGTAAAAATGTATCCACATATTCGCACGCCTCGCATACGATTATATCGCTCTGTCCCACATAGCTGTTGCCGCCGATAAACGGAAGCTTGCCGCCGATTATAGCCGACGGGTCAAAGCCGCTGCCGATGAGTATCTGCGAAAGCATAGCGGTAGTCGTTGTCTTTCCGTGAGTACCCGAAATTGCAATGCTTCTTTTGTATCTTCTTGTAACAATGCCGAGCATAACGCTGCGTTCAATGCAGGGAATACCCTGTTCTGCCGCCGCTTTGCGTTCGGGGTTGGATTCTTTAATTGCCGCCGAGTAAACAACAAGCTCTGCGCCCTTTATGTTTTCGGCTTTATGTCCCATATAAACGGGAATACCGTAGCTTTTAATTCTGTCAAGCGTTTCGCCCTCGTTCATATCTGAGCCTGAAAGCTCAAATCCCTCGGCGTTAAGTATCTCTGCAAGCGGACACATACCGCTGCCGCCGATGCCGATAAAATGTATTCTTTTTATATTATTCAAAAGTTCGTCGCAGTTCATATCTCATACTCCGTTTCATAGTTTTTTCACACTTTTTCTATTATAAGATAAAAAGCGCAAAAAATAAATACCTAAATCGAAAAAAATTGAAAACAACGCCATTTTTTTGTGTTGCCAAACCGTAATAAGAATGTTACAATAAAATAGAAAATGGTGAGAATAATGCTTAACAAAAACGATATTATTAATTTAACCGTAACCTCGGCAACAGCCGAAGGAAGCGGAGTGGGACATACTCAGGACGGCATAGCGGTGTTTGTGCCGCTGTCCGCAATAGGCGACAGGCTTTCTGTGCGTGTCCTTAAGGTCAAAAAGAACTATGCTTTCGGCAAAATTGAAGAAATATTGGAACCGTCACCCTCAAGAATAACGCCCGACTGCCGCTATTTTTCAAAATGCGGAGGTTGTGTGTGGCGTCATATCGGCTATGACGAGGAATGTAAGATAAAACAGCAAAGAGTGATTGACGCCGTTGAGCGCATAGGCGGAATTCATACGGATTTTAAGCCGATAATCGCCTGCGATAATATTCTGCGCTACCGCAACAAGGCTCAGTTCCCGATAGGCAAAGATAATAACGGAAATGTTCAAATAGGCTTTTATGCCTTCCATTCTCACCGCATAATCGACTGCGATGACTGCGCCTTACAGCCCGAAGCTTTTACAAAGGTAATGAACATAACCCGAAAATTCATTGAAAAAACAAATACCGATATTTACGATGAATCCACGGGAAAGGGCAGACTTCGTCATCTTTATATCAGAATGGGCGAAATTACAAACGAGCTTATGGTCTGCTATGTTGTAAACGCAAACGGCTTGAAGCAGGAGGATTTGCTGATAAAAATGCTGAAAGACGAATTGCCTACGCTGAAAACAGTCGTTTTTAATTCTAACAGAGAAAAAACAAATGTGATTTTAGGCACCAAAAACCGCATTGCATATGGAAACGGTTACATAACCGATGAATTGTGCGGACTTAAATTCAAAATTTCTCCGTTTTCGTTCTGGCAGGTCAACAGACGTCAGGCGGAAAAGCTGTACCTGAAAGTAAAAGAATACGCAAATCTGAGAGACGACGAAATTCTACTTGATTTGTACTGCGGAACGGGTACAATAGGACTTACAATGGCTCAAAGCTGCAAAACGCTGATCGGCGTTGAAATTATCGAGGACGCAGTCAATGACGCCTGCGAAAACGCAAAGCTCAACAATATAACAAACGCCCGTTTTATCTGCTCGGATTCTTCCGAAGCCGCCAAGACTCTGAGCAAAGAGGGCTTGCTGCCCGACGTTGCGGTGCTTGACCCTCCGAGAAAGGGCTGCGGCGAGGAGCTTGTTGACACAATATCCAAAATGTCGCCGAGCAGGGTTGTATATGTTTCCTGCGATCCCGCAACGCTTGCAAGAGATCTCAAGCTTTTTGAAAGCAGGGGATATATCACAAAGGAAATTACTCCGTGCGATATGTTCAGCCGAACCGCTCACGTTGAAAGCGTGTGCCTGATTGAAAAGAGATAAAAGCAATATTAAATTTTATATATAGGATGTGCTGATATGAAGTACCATAAGCTGACAGAAAACGCCGCAAAACCTAACGGCTTTTGGGGCAAATTGATGATAAAAGCAATGAACAAAGGTCATTCTGCGCTTACCGATTGGGCGCTTGACCATATAAGCATACCGTCTAACGGAACGTTGCTCGATATCGGGTGCGGCGGCGGAAAAACAGTTGATAAGCTTTGTATGACAGTCGGAAACGGCAAGGTTTACGGAATAGACTATTCCGAGCTTTGCGTAAAAAAGTCGAAAAAGCTTAATCACAAAAATATTCTTTGCAGCAAAGCGGAGATACTTCAGGCTTCGGTGTCCGAGCTTCCGTTTGAAGATGAAAAGTTTGACGTTGTAACCGCTGTGGAAACCTATTATTTCTGGCAGGACAAGCTCGGCGACCTGAAAGAGATTTACCGTGTATTAAAGTCGGGCGGAAAGATACTTCTTGTTTTTGAAATGCTCAAAACCAAGGATGACCCCGACAAATGGAAGCCTGTTGAGGAGCGGCTGAACATTTCAGCCGTATCAAAGGAAGAAATCCATGAGATACTGTTGCGTACCGGCTATCAGAATATACAGACGCATACCAAAAGCGGTACAACATGGCTTTGCGCCGTTGCCGAAAAGGAGTAATATATGAAAGCGCTTATAACAGGTGCAAGTTCGGGCATCGGTCGTGAAATCGCAAAATACCTTGCTTCGCTTAACTATGACCTGATAATCGTTGCACGAAATACCGAAAAATTAAATCAACTCAAAAGCGAGATAAAAAATGTTGACGTAAGGGTAATAACACTTGATTTGTCAAGAGAACAGGACGCTCTCGACCTTTATGAACACCTAAAGGGCAACCGAATTGATTTTCTTGTAAACAACGCAGGCTTCGGCGCATACGGAAAATTTACCGAAGTGCCGCTTGAAACCGAGCTTGCCCTGATTCATACAAACGTATGTGCCGTTCATATACTTACAAAGCTCTATTTAAAGGAAATGGCGGCACGCAACAGCGGATATATTCTTAACGTCGGCTCTGCCGCAGGCTTTCTTGCAGGTCCGACATTCTCAAGCTATTATGCGTCAAAAAATTATGTTGTGCGCCTTACTCAGGCTATACACGAAGAACTGCGCCGTGATAATAGCAATGTCAAGGTGTCTGTGCTTTGTCCGGGTCCCGTACAAACAAATTTTAACGACGTTGCAAATGTAAAATTCTGTATCCGCGGTCTGACACCCGAGTTTGTTGCAAAATATGCGGTAGACAAAACTCTTTTGGGCAAAATGATAATAACGCCGGGGTTTGAGATGAAAGCAACAAGATTTTTTGAACATTTTTTGAGCGAAAAAGCCCTCACACGCATTTCATATAATGTCCAAATGAAAAAGAACGGAAAGTAGTATGATAACTTTTATTCGCAATCTTTATCTGAAATTCAAGCCTTTTATGGATAAAATAAATAAAGATAACATTTATGCAAATGCAGGACAATCTGCGTTTTATATCATTCTGTCCGCTGTTCCGCTGACAATGTTTATCGTGTCTATGTTTCAAAACCTGCACATCTCGGTTGAGTATATTCAAAGTGCGCTGAGTTTTATTTTTCCCGAACAGATTGTTGATTATGTTACAAGCTTTTTGACCGATATGTATGAAAATTCCGTCGGAATTTCCTTTATTTCTCTTATTGTAACGCTTTGGTCGGCCGCAAAGGGAATACAGGCAATAACAAACGGTCTTAACCGTATTTATGACGCTTACGAAAACAGAAACTGGCTCTACCTGAGAATAAGGGCAATGATATATACCGTTGTTCTTTTTGTTATTATAATAGCGACTTTGGTTATCATTGTGCTTGGCTCAACAATAAATAAAATCTTGGCGCCGTATTTTGCATATCTTCCCGAGGTTGTGGGGCTTTTATACAGCTTCAGATTTGTAATAATATTTATGTACCTTGTTGTGATTTTTGCATTGCTCTACCGCAATTTCCCGAATATTTCAAGAGCGGAGCACAAGGAATACGGATTTCGTTCTCAGCTTCCGGGCGCATTTTTATGTACATTGTCTTGGTTTGTGCTGTCATTCGGAATTTCAATTTATGTAAACAATTTTAACGGCTTTTCGATTTACGGAAGTCTTACCCGACTTGCCGTAATTATGGTGTGGCTTTACTTTTGTATGGTGTGTCTTATGCTCGGCGCCGAGATAAATTATTTTTACCACGACCTAATCAAAGAAATGAGCATAAAAAAATTAAAAACAGAGTTTAAAAAACGTAAAAACAAAAAATAATCATCTCCGTTTCGGCAATAATACAATTATCGGAACGGAGGTTTTTATTAATGAAAAGGTCAAAATTCTTTTGCAGAATTATTTCTGCGGCAATTTCACTTTCACTTGCGCTTACAACAATTTTTTCGGCGTCTGCTTTTGACACGGATTACATTTCCAAAGAGGGAATGGAGCTTGCCTACAGCATAATAAACGGCTACTCAAAGCTTGCGGCGGAAAAAGGAAAAACAAGCTTCAAAACTTCGGCAATTTACAGCGGTCTTGATGTTACAAATCCCTATGTAATAACGCTCGTAGGCTGTTTTTACTTCACAAACGGAGTTGATATAGACAAGGCGTCGTCGGATAACGAATATACAATGACGACAATAGCAAAGCTCGACGGCTTTCTCAAAGCAATGGGAGTTAAAAACGAAAGGTCGCAGGCGACAAAAAAAGTTCTTGAAGATTCAGACGTAAAAATGATAATGTCGTTTGAAACAGCGGGACTGTATATTGTCAGCGCCGATGAGGATTTTAACAAATCTATGCTAAATGATGATAACGTTGATTTTGTGCTGTCGGGAGGAATGATGCCGACCTCAATGAAGGACCTGAATCTTGACGGTAAAAGCGACGTCGAGGACGGTGCGCTTATTCAGCTTTATCTTGCGGGAAAGCTTGAGTACGACGATGACGATATAAACGAATATGTAAAATTTGCGTGTGACATCAACGGTGACAAGGAGATAAATATTCTTGACGTGACCGAACTGCAAACAAGGGAATGATATGTTTAAGGACTGACGTAATATCAAAATGAAGATTTGCGTCAGTCCTGAAATTTTGCTTGACAAAGAAAAATTGAGTGATATAATATAGAAAATAGTTCTATATCAAACTGTTTTATTTAAAACAATTCGGGAGCGATATTATGAGTGAATATACAATGATAGATTCTATCGGTCATGAACTGAAAGCGATCAATCATATAATGCAGCGCAAGCTTTTTGAATCCGCCACCAAGGCGGGGGTTGACCGAGTGACGGTTATGCACGGGTGGATAATCGGCTATCTTTACGATCGCCGCAGCGACGACGTATATCAAAAGGATATTGAATCGGAGTTTGGAATAGCACGCTCAACCGTGACCAATATATTGAAGCTTATGGAAAAAAAGGGCTACATAATACGCAGGTCGGTTGATTCGGACGCAAGGCTGAAAAAGCTTGAGCTTACCGAAAAGGGAACAGAGGTCAATTCTGCGATTCGCAAGGCAATAGCCGAAAACGAAAGCCGTTTTAACAGCGTGCTCACCGAAACAGAACGGGAAGCGTTTATATCGCTTGTGCAAAAACTGAAACACGGATTGGAAAACAACTGATAATAATTAGGAGAAATTATATGATAAAAACATTATCCAAACATATCAAAGGTTATATCAAGGAATCTGTCCTTACTCCTGTTTTTATGATACTTGAAGTTGTTGTTGAAACAATAATCCCGATACTTATGGCTTCAATGATAGACCAAGGCATAAATCAGGGCGATTTTGACCACATAATTTTAATGGGAACGCTTATGGCGGCTTGTGCCGTTGTCGGACTTTTTGCAGGTACAATGGGCGGAATTTTCGGCGCAAAAGCGTCGGCAGGCTTTGCTAAAAATCTCAGGCAGGCAATGTTTGAAAATATTCAGAGCTTTGCTTTTGCAAATATTGATAAGTATTCCACGGCAGGACTTGTTACCCGAATGACAACTGACGTTACAAATATTCAAAACGCTTATCAGATGTTGCTGAGAATCACTTTCAGAGCGCCTGTAACTCTTATTTGTGCAATGACAATGACATTTTTGATAAATGCAAAGCTTGCTTCCATATACCTTATAGCAATAATATTTCTTTCCGTAGTGCTTGTCTTTCTTGTTAAAAAGACCTATAAATACTTTAATCAGGTTTTTGATAAGTACGATGAACTCAATGCAAGCGTACAGGAAAACGTAACTTCGATCCGAGTTGTAAAATCATTTGTGCGCGAGGACTATGAAATCAAAAAGTTTGATAAAGCGGCATACAATCTTTACAAGCTCTTTGTAAAAGCAGAAAACGCAATGGTAACGGTTTCACCGCTGATGATGATAACCATCTATGCGTCTATCATTGCGGTAAGCTGGTTCGGCGCAAATATGATAGTGGGCGGCGAGCTTACAACAGGCGAGCTTACAAGCGTTTTGACATATTGCATTAATATTCTGATGAGCCTTATGATGCTTGCGTTCATTTTTGTAATGCTCACCATGAGCCTTGCAAGCGCAAGACGTATTTCGGGTGTTCTCAACGAAAAGACTATTCTTACAAATCCCGAAAACCCCGATTTTGATGTAAAAGACGGAAGCATTGAGTTTGACGACGTATATTTCAGCTACAACAAAACAGCCGAAAAGCCCGTGCTCAGCGATATTAATCTTTCGATAAAATCAGGCGAAACCATCGGAATTATCGGAGGAACGGGCAGTTCAAAAACGAGCCTTGTAAACCTTATCGGCAGGCTTTACGATGCAGACCGAGGCTCTGTTAAGGTCGGAGGCAAGGACGTTCGCAGGTACGACCTGAAAACCCTGCGTGACGAGGTTTCCGTTGTGCTGCAAAACAACGTGCTTTTCAGCGGAACAATTCTTGAAAACCTGCGCTGGGGTGATGAAAACGCTACCGAAGAAGAATGTATAAACGCCTGCAAGCTTGCCTGCGCCGATGATTTTATTCAGAGCTTTCCCGATAAATACGAAACCAAAATCGAACAGGGCGGCACTAACGTGTCGGGCGGTCAAAAGCAGAGAATATGTATTGCGAGAGCATTGCTCAAAAAGCCTAAGATTCTTATTCTTGACGACTCCACAAGCGCCGTAGATACCGCTACCGACGCAAAAATTCGCAAGGCGTTTATTGAGGAAATACCCGATACAACTAAGATAATTATTTCCCAGAGAATATCAAGCGTACAGAATGCCGACAGAATAGTGGTTATGGACGACGGCGAAATAAACGCAGTCGGCACTCATCAACAGCTTATCGACAGCTGTAAAATCTATAACGAAATATACACCGCTCAAACAAGCGGCGGCGGAGACTTTGACCGGAAAGGAGAGCTGTAATATGCCGGGACCGAATCACAGAAACAGAATACAGCCTGGACAAAAGGTAAAAAATCCGATGAAAACCTTTAAACGGCTTATCGGAATCATTTTGAAGCAATATAAGGTGCATATGATATTTGTATTTATATGCCTTATAGTCAGCGTGTTTGCAAGCGTGCAGGGAACATTGTTTATTCAAACGCTGATTGACGATTACATCATTCCGATGCTCAGTCAGCCCACACCGGATTTTACCCCGTTGCTTCTTGCAATCGCAAGGGTAGCCTGCTTTTATCTGATAGGCGCAGGCGCAACCTATGCTCAGGCAAAAATTATGGTTTACGTTACTCAGGGTACGATGAAGGACCTGAGAAGCGAAATCTTTGCTCATATGGAAAGCCTGCCGATAAAGTATTTTGACACGCATCCGCACGGCGACATAATGAGTGTTTATACCAACGACGTAGATACTCTCAGGCAGATGATTAGCCAGAGCCTTGTACAGGTGTTCAACAGTGCAATAACAATAGTATCCGTGCTTGCAAGTATGTTTGTGCTCAGTATTCCGCTGACTCTGCTGACATTGCTTATGGTAGCGGTAATGCTGTTTGTCACCAAAAATATCGCAGGCAAGAGCGGAAAATACTTTCTTGCCCAGCAAAACGACCTCGGAAAAGAAAACGGATATATTGAAGAGATGATGAAAGGTCAGAAGGTCGTAAAGGTATTTAATCACGAACAAAAAAGCATTGATGAATTCAGAGAGCTGAACGAACAGCTTTTCCACAGCTCATACAACGCAAATAAATTTGCAAATATCCTTATGCCGATCAACGGACAGCTCGGCAATATCAGCTATGTGCTTTGTGCAATCGTGGGCGGCTTGCTCGCTCTCAACGGAGTAACGGGACTTACTCTCGGTAAGCTTGTCAGCTTCTTGACGTTCAACAAAAATTTCAGCCAGCCGATAAACCAGGTAAGCCAGCAGTTCAATTCAATTATTATGGCGCTTGCAGGCGCAGAGCGTATATTCAATATGCTTGACGAAAAAAGCGAAGAGGACAACGGCTACGTTACTCTTGTAAACGCTAAGCGTGAAAACGGAAAACTGACCGAAACCGACGAACGCACGGGACTTTGGGCTTGGAAACACGTTCATCAGGCAACGGGCGAGGTCGAATACAAGGAGCTTAAAGGCGCGCTTGTAATGGATGACGTTGACTTTGGATATACAGATGACAAAATGGTTCTTCATAATATAGACCTTTATGCAGATCCGGGAGAAAAGATTGCTTTTGTCGGCTCAACGGGCGCAGGCAAAACAACGATAACAAATCTTATCAACCGTTTTTACGATATTCAGGACGGAAAGATACGATATGACGGAATAAATATCAATAAGATAAAAAAATCTGACCTCAGACGTTCGCTCGGCGTAGTATTGCAGGATACGCACCTGTTTTCTGATACAATAATGGGCAATATCCGTTACGGCCGTCTTGACGCAACCGACGAAGAGGTAATCGCCGCCGCAAAGCTTGCAAATGCAGACAGCTTTATCCGCAGACTTCCCGACGGCTACAACACAATGATAAAATCAGACGGCGGAAACCTCAGTCAGGGACAGCGCCAGATGCTTGCAATAGCAAGAGCGGCAGTTGCCGATCCGCCCGCACTTATCCTTGACGAAGCCACAAGCTCAATAGATACCCGTACCGAAAGAATCGTTCAGGACAGTATGGATAAGCTTATGCATGGCAGAACAACCTTTGTTATTGCACACAGACTGTCTACCGTACAAAATTCCGACTGTATTATGGTTCTTGAGCACGGACGGATTATTGAGCGAGGTACTCACGAACAGCTCATCGAACAAAAGGGCAAGTATTATCAGCTCTATACAGGAAAAACAGCTTAAATGTCTAAGCTTTGGAGGAAACAAACGGTATGAACAAGCCCTTTATTTGCAAAAAGTCTTTGTTATCGGCACTGTTGCTGATACTGCTTTTGATTTTCGGCTGTTCCTGCGACCTAAACGACCTAAATAATAATCATAATGAAGAAAGCGTCGTATCACAGCCGTCAGGCAGTTTTACGGCGCACTATCTTGACGTAGGGCAGGGAGATTCGATTTTATTGGAACTGCCGAACTCAGAGTGTATGCTGATAGATTCCGGTGAAAACTATCACGGCAAGGGGATAATAGATTATATAACCGCTCTCGGATATTCAAAAATAGACTATCTTGTAGCAACACACCCTCATTCGGATCACATAGGCTCAATGGCGTATATAGTACGGAATTTTGACATTGGTGAAATATATATGCCAAAGGTCGGCACAAACACATCGACCTATGAAAGTTTGCTTAAAGCGATTCAGAAAAAGGAACTTAAAGTTCATTCGGCAGCGGCAGGGATGAATATTTTTGATTCTCAGGGACTGTCGATAGACATAATAGCGCCGGTAACAATAGTCGAAAACGACCTCAATAATTGCTCGATAGTTATGAAAGCGGTGTACGGCAGTACGTCATTCCTGTTTACGGGCGACGCCGAAACCAAGGAATTTAACACAATTACGGCGGATATGTCGGCAGATGTGCTAAAGGTCGGACACCACGGAAGCAAAACTTCAACTACGGAAGAGGTGTTAAACAGGGTAAAGCCGGCAACAGCGGTAATATCCTGCGGAAAAGATAATACATACGGTCATCCTCATAAATCAACAATAAAATATCTTAACGCCATAGACTGTAAAATTTACAGAACCGACGAGGATAAAACCATTATCATAAAGTCGGACGGCAGAGATTTAAGCGTTGAAACAGGTGCAAAGTCAATCGAAAGGGATAAACAGAAATGAGAAAGTTTACAATAGACAGATTTGAAGAAGATAAAGCGGTGCTTGAATGTGAAAACGGCGATATGATTACGCTTGACAGGTCGGTTTTGCCAAAAAATGTGAACGAGGGCGACGTTTTGCATTTTGAAGAGGGAAGTTATTTTCTCAATGCCGAAGAAACCGAAAAGCGCAAACAGCGTATAAGGTCGCTTATGGACTCATTGTTTGAATAGTTGTCCGACAATAAAAAACGACTTAGTAAGAAAAAGCTCAAATTTTTCAATAAATCTATTGACAAGTAAGTATGTCTGTGCTATAATAGCAAACGTTGAGTCAAAACTCAATAAAATTTTTGCGAGTGTGCTGGAACAGGCAGACAGGCACGTTTGAGGGGCGTGTGTTTTACGACGTACGGGTTCAAGTCCCGTCACTCGCACCAGTATGAGTGTTCATAACGGATTTATGTTATGGACACTCATTCTTTTATTCAATTTCATCCGGTTTGTATGTGGTGAGCAGGTTTTGTGCCTGCTCACCTTTTGTCTTATGCGGACTTTGCTGTGGGAATATACTCCACATCTACACCCTTCCGGGTGTTGGCTTTGTAGTTTTCGTCATCTGATGACGGTAGTTCTAAGTAACCGACAAAACGATAGTAGATTACAATGCGCTGGGTGTAGTTTGCTTAACTACGATATTTCCATATCTCCGTTTTTGCCGTATGCGCAGCGGTATATGGAGCGTGAAGCGCACAACTATATCCGCAAAATGCGGACAGGCTATTCGATCCAAAGCGAATTTGAATACGCCCGCCTGAAAAAAGCTATGGCAATATATACTGATTTAGGCGGTGAGTATTCCGAGGACACCATCACGAAGGTATCCGAACAACTCGGTGAGAGCTACGAGAAAACAAAGTCAATCATCGAGGGTGGAATTCTAACCGAAAGCTATACGGATATTCAGAATAAAAGGGATGATGACGACGAGGCAGAATCAAGTATAATCGTCCCCGATTCCTCTCACAGTCCCGAAAACATCTATTTCAAGCAGGAGCTTTATGACAAGCTATATGAAGCCTACGACGGCTTGGAATATACAGAGAAAATAATGCTCGCCCAGCACCTCGGTTTTTGCCCTGAATGTTTCAGCACCCGCTACGCCGACAAAAATGATAAAGACGAAAACGGCAAGCCGAAAGAAAAGCCAATCAAGCCGCTGCCCTATACCGACATTGCCACCGATCACGGGTTTAGTGACGCTGATACGGCTAAGAGGGTTTGTGAGAGAGCACTAATCAAACTAAAAAATCCATTTTAACGGAAAATGCCCTGTTGTCGGAAGCGATGTTTGTTATTTGACAGTGGAGCAATTACTCTTTTTATTCATAGATAATTAATTCATAGAAGAAATAAATAATAAATTGTAGTTGCACAAATTCCAAAAATATGATAAAATAATATATATGACTTGGCAAATTCTAAAGAGAGGCGTCACACTTTGACAGCAGGCAGCAGACAGCAGGCAGCAGACAGCAGACAGCAGACAGTTAATACTGTCTGTATTATTGCGCCTGAAAAAAGCATAATAATTAGTAATTAAAGGGATTCTTGCATTGGTTTCAACAAGAGTCCCTTTCTTTTTGAAGGATATATAGTTATGACTGAGAATAAACTGAAAAAACGCCATATACATATCAGTTCCAAACACAAGTGGTTTGATTTAAAGCTAAAGGAAGTATGGCATTACCGCGATTTGATTTGGCTTTTTACAAAGCGTTCTTTTACCATCACTTACAAACAAACCGTGCTCGGACCCGCATGGCTGTTCCTAAACCCGATTATTACCAGTTTGATATATGCCTTTGTATTTGGAGGAATAGCCGGCATAGGAACAGACGGAGTTCCACAGATCCTTTTTTATCTTTCGGGCACAGCGATATGGACATACTTTGCGTCTGCTCTTACAAAAAATGCAAATACATTTACAGCTAATGCCGGTATATTCGGTAAAGTTTATTTCCCGCGTTTGACAACACCGATATCCAATGTGCTTTCATCTATAATTCAGTTTGCAATTCAGTTTTTAATGGTGATAACATTCTTGCTCTTTTTTGTTATCACAGGTGACGTCAGTCCAAATTGGTGGGCGTTTTCGCTAATCCCCATTGTTCTGATTCACCTTGGATTAATGGGGATGGGCTTAGGAATCATTATATCGAGTATGACTACCAAATATCGTGATTTATCGGTATTGGTCGGTTTTGGCGTTTCCTTGTGGATGTATGCTACGCCGGTCGTATATCCGCTGTCAACACTCGGTGAAGGTTGGATGAAGACCGTCTTGCTTATCAATCCTGTCACAATGCCCATTGAGATTTTTCGTTATGCGGTTATCGGCAAGGGAACTATTCAGCCGATGTATCTGGCGATTTCATGGGCGTTTACTATCTTTGTTATCCTTTTGGGAATTGTTATTTTCAATAAGGTTGAACGCAATTTTATGGATACGGTTTAACGGAGGTTTATTATGCGAAATAGAGAAATCGCCGTTAAAATACAAGGCGTGAAAAAACAATATAAACTCGGTCAAATTGGCGGAGGGACACTTCAGGCGGATTTGCAAAGTTGGTGGGCTAAAGCCAGAGGGAGAGAAGATCCTAACACTAAAATAGGAGAAAATCGAATTGCAGGCGAAACCTTTATGGCTCTGAACGGCATTGATCTGACAATTTACGAAGGTGAGCGTGTAGGTATCATTGGTCGTAATGGCGCTGGCAAAAGTACTCTTCTTAAGTTACTTTCCCGTGTTACCGCTCCGACTGAGGGCGATATTGATATCTATGGCAGGATCACATCAATGCTTGAGGTCGGGACCGGATTTAACGGAGAGATGACCGGAAGAGAGAATATATATATGAACGGCACTATCCTTGGAATGACAAAAGCCGAAATCGATTCTAAGATGGATGATATTATAGAGTTTTCCGAGGTAAAAGATTTTATTGACACACCTGTTAAGAGGTATTCCAGCGGAATGTTCGTAAAGCTTGCCTTCTCGGTAGCGGCTCATCTTGATTCCGAAATAATTATAATGGACGAGGTGCTTGCCGTCGGCGATATGGCATTCCAGAAAAAGTGCCTTGACAAAATGCGCGAGGTTGCCGATACCGAAGGCAGGACGATCCTCTATGTCAGCCATAATATGAATACCATTCGTAGATTATGCGACAGATGTATAGTGCTTGATGAGGGAAAGGTTGTTTTTGACGGGGATGTAGAAGAGGGAATTGAAATATACTTATCCGGCAGTAAGGAAAAAGACATAATAAAAGACCATTATATATACGATGACAGCTACCGCTATTTAGAATGGGGCAGCAGAAAGCTCCAAATTAAAGAATTGTTTTTGGACAACAGCGGATTTGAGTGCGGAAAAAAATTCCCCGTGGAGATAAAAATCAAATCAGAAAAAAGTTGGCATAATGTCTGTTTTCGCTTTGAAATATCTTTAACAAACGAAACAAGAATTGCTGCGATGTTGTCCAACAAAGGTGTTGATTTTCACAGTAACGAAGAAAAGCAACTTACCTTTGTGCTTGATACAGCACATTTACCTCCTGCTAAATATCGTGTCGATTTGATCGCGTTTATGACAGATTCATTGGGAGAGGACCATTTTATTGATGGTGTTTATCCTGCGTTTATGTTCAGAATAACCGATAAAATCAATGAGTATAACAAAATAGTTTGGAACCAAAAGTATTGGGGCGCAATTCATTTGCAGGACGCAGAACTCAAAGAAAACAATTAGCGTGATTGTACTTCACTGCTTATTGCAACGATAATTGATATTAAAACAGAAAGAATAATACCTGCACACAGGGAGTATAGCAAGGCATAATAATGCCCCCTCTTTGATACGCTTGGTATACCTACGGAATTGTTAGAAAGGATGTTCAGGAAGACGTTATGAATCAGATTGAAAATGAAGATGAAGGAGATATCGGTAAATGAGAGTACTGGTAACAGGAGGCGCAGGTTTTGTCGGTTCACACTTGTGCAGAAGGCTTTACAAGGAAGGTCACGAGGTTTTTTGCCTCGATAATCTTCAGACCGGCAGGTTGGAAAATATCAGCGATTTATGCGGAAATGATCATTTTCACTTTATTGAGCATGATGTGATCAAACCGCTGGATTTGTCTGTTGACCAGATTTATAATCTTGCATGTCCCGCATCACCGCCTCATTATCAGAAAGATCCGCTTCAGACTATACGAACCAACTTTTACGGGGCGGAAAACATGCTTGAGCTGGCAAAGAAGGAACATGCAATAGTCCTGCAGGCTTCCACCAGCGAGGTCTATGGCAATCCGCTTGTTCTCCCGCAGACAGAAAATTATTGGGGTAATGTGAATCCGATCGGTCCCAGAGCTTGTTACGATGAGGGAAAGAGGATAGCAGAGACTCTTTTTTTCAATTATCATCGGCAATACGGAGTCAGTATCAGAGTGGTGCGTCTTTTCAACACCTACGGTCCCGGAATGGGTGTCAGTGACGGCAGGGTCGTTTCCAATTTTATTACAAACGCTTTGCGCGGAGAGAATCTTACGCTTTACGGTGACGGTTCTCAAACGAGAAGTTTTTGTTTTGTGGATGATACCGTAGAGGGACTTATCCGTATGATGAATCAAGCGGACGACGAGCTGACCGGCCCGATCAACCTGGGAAACCCATCCGAGAGAACTGTGCGCGACCTTGCAGAGCATATTCTGCGATTGACAGGATCTGCCTCCGGTATTGTATTTTTGCCATTACCTGTTGACGATCCGATTCATCGAAAGCCTGATATCAAACTGGCAAAAAAAGTACTGGGTTGGCATCCTCAAGTCGAAATTGATGACGGGTTGAAGATGACAATCGACTATTTTAGGAGTGAAATGGAATGATGAGGATTTCCAAACTCAAAACAGAAAAAAAGGTTAGGACAATTGTCTTTTCATTTGACGAAAAATATGCCAAGTATTTTTCTGTTGTTCTCATCTCGCTGATACGGTATGCCGACAAGGACTATGTATATGATTTGATTGTGTTATATGACAGCCTGTCAAATCAGACTATTAAGAGGCTTAAGAAGATGGTTCCTAATGGGTTCACTCTGCGGTTTTTTGATGTCGGCGAATATGCTTTTAAGCACCTTGGCGATCTCTCTTGCTCCACGGTCGAGGGCAAATGGGTCATTTCCACCTTTTACGATCTTTTGATTCCGCTTATCATGCCGGACTATGAATATGTACTTTATTGCGATTCCGACATCGTATTTCAGGATGATCCGGGAAAATTGTTCGAAACTCCCCTGAACGATCGGCCGCTGGCTGCTGTTCAGGACGCGTTCTCGCTTTCCTTTGCTCTTAATCCGGAAAACGAATTTGCGCAGAATCAGGATGTGTTTTTACGCGAGAAACTTGAAGTAACTAATCCGAAAAATTACTTCAACACCGGCGTTCTTTTATTTCACATCCCGTCAGTTGACAAAGAGGAATACCTTAATAGAGTTCGAACAGCATTTACCTTTCCGGAACTTCCAACAGTGGATCAGGATGTCTTGAATTACGTTTTCAAAGGGAATGCCAAGTTAGCACCTTTGCACTTCAATTTACAGGTTTCCGTTCTCAGCCAATTGAAAAAAAACATAGTTGCCGTACAGACAAATCCGGAGGCAGCGGCGCTGCTCGAGGCGTCTAAGGCCCCCGTCATCATCCATTATACTACAGAAAAAAAGCCATGGCGTTTCCCCGACTGTGAACTGGGAGACCGCTTCTGGAAAGAGGCAAGAAGATCGCCTTTCTATAAGCAAATCCTCCATGAAAACAATATCGCAAAACCCCAAAAATCAATACTATATTCTGTAAAGAATTTGCTTGTTTCTGTTTATCGAAAAGTACATAAAGCAAACGCAGACGCTGTTGACGGCGAGCAATCGAAGAATAAAGACGGCTGAGACGGCATGGATTCGGCATAGATACTGTGCGGACGTGTCGATGTGTAGGGTATATGTATTTACACTCAAGACAGAGCATATGACTTCTTCAAAATGAGGTAAATGAAAATGATTAGCATAATTATGCCTGTTTATAATACAGAAAAATATTTACGTCGCTGTATAGATAGTATACTTGCACAAACCTATGCTGACTTTGAGTTGATTCTCATTGACGATGGCTCAACAGACAGCAGCGGAATCATTTGTGATGAATACGCCGAAAAGGACAACAGGATTGTAGTTATTCATCAGGAAAACCAAGGACAAGCCATTGCACGCAATGTAGGGCTTGATTATGTTTTTGAAAAGGACAACAGTGAATGGATATCATTTGTTGACAGTGATGATTGGATACATTCAAGATATTTGGAAGCTTTAGAAGAAATCGTTTTAAAAACAGGATGTTCTGTCGGTATTTGTGCTTATTCAAAAACAAACGGTAATGATTCCGAGTTGATATATACTGATTCAAATATATTGACATTTAATCCTGAACGTTTCTTTTTTGAACATAGAGTAACTTCCGTAGTTGTATGGGGTAAGCTGTATAAAAAAAGCCTTCTTACAAAAATCAGATTTCCAAAAATACGACTGTATGAGGATGAGTTTTTTACTCATTTAGTTTTGTTCAAAAACAAAGAGATTGCATATACTGAGCAGCCTCTTTATTATTACTTCCAAAATCCGGAAAGTGCAACGAATCAATCATGGTCTCCAGTATGTTTGAAACAAATTGAAGGAATACTGAAACAGTCTGAATATTTATATAAACATCATTATTATGAAGCGTTGGAGCTGAATTTAAAGGTATTACTTTGGTGTATTACTGAACAATACCGCACTTTAAAAAATACGGATTACTATTTGGATTATTTGCCCACATTAAGAAGATTATTAAGAAAATCACTGTCGTTAGCAAGAAAAAACAACGCATACCCTTTTAACAAGATTATTTATCTCTATGAGCTTGCCTACCCAATTGAAATGAAATTTTATTGGAAGAAGAAAACGATAATCCAAAAAATAAAAGGAAGCAAATGATGACTATTATCAGTGTGATTGTCCCAGTGTATAAGGTTGAATCATATTTGCCTCGCTGCATTGACAGTATACTATCGCAAACATATACAGACTTTGAACTTATTTTGGTCGACGATGGCTCTCCTGATAACTGCGGTAAAATATGTGATGAGTACGCAAAACGTGATCACCGTATCCATGTGATCCATCAGAATAATTGCGGAGTTTCAGTGGCGCGAAACAACGGTGTTATCCACGCTACAGGGGATTATGTAACCTTTATTGACGCCGACGATTGGATATCGGATACCTATCTTGAGGGACTGCTGTCTGCTTGCGTAAATCACAATGCACAAATTGCAATTTGTGATTATTCTGTTGCTAAAAGCATAACAGAAAACGAACTCAAAAGAATAACATCTGATTCCGGAATAATCTTTTCCAATCGTGAAGCAATACAGTTTTATGCTGAAAAAGCGTTAACTAACGAGAGCATTCTTTTCCGTTCTCCATGGGCAAAACTTATCAAAAGAGATATTGCATTACACCATCTTTTTCCTACTGATCGCAAATATGCCGAGGACGCAGCCTGCGTATATCTGTGGCTTTGGGACGCCGATACGATTGTTCACACGAATAACGCTTTATACTTCTACTTCCAGAATCCTAATGGAATATGTCATCAAAAAATGGACAGCAACGTTGTCGGTAACTTCCAAACCGAAAATGAGTGGATATCATTTTTTTCAATAAACGGATTTGATTCATTATATAAAAAAACCTGTAATCGATACTTTAAAGACTGTGTTTGGGCTTTGAACGGATTAAAAAATAGCTCAAAAAAGGATAAAGCTATTCTAAAAAGAATAATTAGATTAGGAAAACAAAAATATGCAAGACCGGCAAATATTCATATTAATGATTATCCCCAACTATATGAATTTGCCTATCCTGCGAGAATGAAACTATATTGGTATTGTCAAGCAATAAAAAGGAAATGCGAAAGGAAATAGCTTATGCCTGTTATCAGTATCATTACACCTGTATACAATGTTGAAAAACACCTTGCAAATTGTATCAAAAGTATTCTTGAACAAACTTATACGGATTTTGAATTGATATTGGTTGATGACGGCTCACCCGATAATAGTGGAAATATCTGTGATGAATACGCAAAAAAAGATAACCGAATCACCGTTATCCATAAAGAAAACGGTGGTGTTTCAAGTGCACGAAATATAGGCTTGAACTGGGTGTTTGAGAATAGCGAAAGCAAATGGATCAACTTTATAGACAGCGACGATTGGGTTCAACCTTGCTATTTGCAGTCTTTGCTAAATGCTGTTACAAACAGTGATTCATCAATAAGCGCCTGTGCTTTTGTAGAGTGTAAAGAGTATTCAAATGATCACGAGCATCTTTGTTTTGATTATAAGTGCATTACCGGTGAGCGTTTTTGTGTTGATCAGTGGGTTTATTCTAATGCTCCGTGGGCAAAGCTGATCCCTACATCTTGCTTTGAAAACCTTCGCTTTCCCGAAGGCAAAATCCACGAGGACGCATTTGTGATGTATAAGATATTACTGCCTTGTGAACGTTTGGCTTTTATTGATGCTCCTCTTTATTGCTATAATATCGGAAACAACGATAGTATTCTTCGCAAGCCGTGGACACCGGATCGACTTGTGCTATTAGATGCTATCGAAGAAAGAATTGATTACTGCAAAAAGAATGGTTATAATGATTATCTTGATACGGAAATAGATGAATACATTAAAACGATTCGCTATTATCTATATAAGATAGATCAATTAGGCTATCAGGAATATAAAGAAATCATAAATAAAAAGCTCAAAAAAGCGCTTAAGAAAAGGTGTTTTAAAGAAAAATACTATTGGCGCAAAAATGTGGATATATATGAGCTTGCTTATCCAAAAACCACAAAAGTATTGACCATTGCGTCAAGAATAAAACGCATATTCAAAAAGGGGTAATTTATGTCAATTCCGAAAATCATACACTATTGCTGGTTTGGTAAAAATGAATATCCCCCAATTATGAAAAAATGCTTGAAAAGTTGGAAAAAGAACTGCCCCGATTATCGGTTTGTTTTATGGAATGAAGATACTTTTGATATCAATTCGTCTGAATGGACAAGGCAGGCATATGAAACAAAGAAGTATGCTTTCATTGCTGATTATGTCCGATTGAAAGCAATAAAAGAATACGGAGGCATTTATCTTGATATAGACCAAGAGCTGATAAAACCACTTGATGCATTTCTTTCTCACCGTGCCTTTCTTGGTTTTATGAGAGTAGACAGCGTAAGCATGGGCATTATCGGAGCCGAGCCAAACCATCCGACTATTTGTGATTTGTTCAAGTATTACGACAACAGAGAGTTTATAGTTAACAGCAAACAGGATCTGCTGCCAATCACGGATTGGGTAACGGAGCAATTGTTGAATGACGGACTTAAACTCAACGACAATTTTCAAGAGATCAATAACGGAACAGCTGTTTATCCGCGCGAGTATTTTTGCCCGACCTATTGTACACAGCCGAAAAGCTTAAAATCAAAAAGAACTGTTTCAATTCACCATTGGGCGATGACTTGGCGAACCGAAGAGGAAATAGATCAGTTTGCCAAATTAAAGAAACGCAGAAAGAAACCCTATATTATTAGGAATAAGATAATGAACTATCCTAAAAGACTCCACAGAAAGATCAAGAGGACATTTAATTGGAAGTAAGCGTAATTATACCGATCTACAATACTGACAAATACTTACGCCGATGTATTGATAGCGTAATCAATCAGGGTTTTGAAGATTATGAAATCCTGTTGATCGACGACGGCAGTACAGACAACTGCGGCTTGATTTGTGATGAGTATAAAAACAAATCGGAAAAGGTATTTGTTATACATAAGCCTCACTGCGGTGTATCCTCAGCCTGCAATTGCGGTATAGAACATTCCAACGGCAAATACCTAATGTTTTGTGACAGCGATGATTATGTTGAACCAGACTGGATATCAACTCTTTATCGTGCGATAGAAGATAATCCGGATGATTTTGTTTTCTGCGCTTTTTTTAAAGAAGATACAAGTAAATCAAGATTGATTCATTTATCACACGGAGATTATTACAGCCGGTATTCTATAAGTGATTACTACTTGATGTATCAAAAAGGTTTTTCTGCTTACCGTTGGATTCGTATCTTTCGAAAGGACAAGATATCTGATACCATTCGATTTAATGAAAGCATCAGCGTCGGAGAAGATGTATTGTTCAATATTGAATACTTGAAAACCTGCAATAGCTTTTTGTATGTGGACAAACCTCTTTATCATTGGGGCAATGACAGAAGTGACAGTTTATCAAGAGCGTATCACGCAAAGTATTATAATGATATTAAAAATCTATATTTCCCAAGAGCAAGCGTGATTGCGGATAAGGATATGCAGAATTATTACAATGAATACTTTCATCGGTTTTATGCTTGCATCGATATTGTCAATGATAATCGAAATACAATGTCCAAAAGTGAAAAGAAAGCGTATATCAATTATATCCTGCACGATGAAGCGTTCTGTCACGCATTGAAGCATTCGGAGAAATCAAAATTGAAAACGCTTGTGAATTTTAAAAGTTATAGTTTGATAATGATGTATAAAAAGCTTTGCAAAATCAGGAAAATAAAATAATATGAAAATAATAGGAATGATACCGGCGCGCGGCGGTTCCACAAGGTACAACAACAAGCCTCTTGCCGATATCTGCGGTAAGCCGATGGTGTATTGGGTATGGAAGCACAGCAAAGACGTCAAACAATTCGACGAGGTATATATCGCTACTGACAGTGAACAGATCGAAGCTGTCGCCGAGAGCTTTGGCGCAAAAGTAATAATGACCTCATTGGGGTGCGAAACAGCTACAGAAAGGTTATACGAAGTATCGCAGAAAACTGACGCTGATCTGTATGTTATGATCAACGGCGATGAGCCTCTTGTTTTGGCAAAGGATATCGTCAAG
>OJAR01000020.1_pt1 | contig 56241 bp, 59 predicted proteins | sample 1589431 | NCBI WGS metagenome assembly OJAR01 (sample SAMN03283242) | human gut metagenome | biome: human-associated habitat; material: feces | host: Homo sapiens | place: Peru | collected 2012 | reverse complement strand
GATTTGCCCCCGAGAATAGAATTTCCTGTCCGCAAAATGTTATTCACGCAAAGCGCGCATAACATTCCGCAGACAGGAAAGAAAAGTTAACACAGGGCAAATCAGAAATCCTGATTACACCGCAATCCGCTGTTTTGTTATTGCTTGAAGGACTATTATTTACACAGAATTTTATGGGGTGCCGTAAAAACGCTTTGTTAATCAAAAGTGGTCAAAATGAACATAGTATCTTCCAAAACCGTTACACTCAACTCGCTCCCAAAAAATCTGAACGAGCTGAAGACTCTAAAGGAAGCAGCATTGACGTGCCCGTTTGAGGTCGCCGTACTTACGGTTGCGGCTTTGTGCCGTTACTGTGACAGCCCTCAGGACAGCATTGATATGCTCAACTATCTTCGCGGTCCTCGTCCGCTCACACCATATGATGTTCAGTTCCTGCGTGACAGGCTCAGAGGCAAGCCTTATAAGCCAATTTCATTTTTAGGCGGAACCTCTCCAGAAAACGGATATACTCCGTCAGTACCGTATTCCGTTACGGTTCTTGAAGATCCGTATGTACGTCAGGAGGAAAATTACATAAAGCTTTTTATACGCACTTCGGGAGCTGACGCTCCCCGCCCGATAAAAATGAGGACAAAGCCGAGTACCGGACAATGGTTTTTGTGGGAACAACATCTTTTGCCCGATATTCGCATACCTGTTGAACAGGATCCGTGGGCATAATTTAAAAGAATACAATATTTAACGGCTGTATCATATCTGATACAGCCGTTATTTCCATTGTTCTATTCAGCTTTGATTTCGACGGGCTTTTCATCAAAGCCCTCAAGCTGAAACCTGAGTCCGCAGGTAGAACATTCAAGATATGGTTTGCCGCCGTTTGTGTCGTCCTCAAAAATTATCATTGGACTTTCGCAAAACGGACAAAGTTTTAATTCCTCAGCCTTCATATATATCCTCCGGTCATTTATATGTATTAATAATATTGTACTACAAATCATTTATATGTGCAAACATTGTTTGGTAAAAAACACTTTACAAACGGTACAAAAAGATATAAACTAAGAAACAGATGATTAGGAGGGCTTAAAATGAAACAGGAAAACTACTCTATGCTATGCGATTTTTATGAGCTTACAATGTCAAACGGTTATTTTTTGAACGGCTTTTATAAACGCAATGTTTATTTTGACGTTTTTTTCCGGAAAGTGCCCGATAACGGCGGCTTTGCCATAACCGCAGGTCTTGAACAGGTCATTGAATATATTAAGGAGCTTCATTTTGATGAAAATGATATTGAATATCTAAAGAGCAAGAATATATTTGACGAGAAATTTCTTGATTATCTGAGAAATTTTAAATTCAGCGGCGACATCTATGCCGTGCCGGAGGGAACGCCCGTTTTCCCGAACGAGCCTATTCTTACCGTGCGTGCGCCCGCAATAGAGGCTCAGCTTATCGAAACCTTTGTTTTGCTTACGCTTAATCACCAGTCGCTTATTGCGACAAAATCCAACAGGATCGTGCGTGCATCTCAGGGTCGAACTGTTCTTGAGTTCGGTTCGCGCCGTGCCCAAGGTGCAAGCGGAGCGGTTGACGGTGCAAGAGCGGCGTTTATCGGCGGCTGTAAGGGAACAGCCTGCACGCTTACCGACGAACTTTACGGGGTTCCTGCCGGCGGAACTATGGCTCATTCATGGGTGCAGATGTTTGACAGCGAATATGACGCTTTCAAAACATATTGCGAGCTTTATCCCGAAAATCCAACGTTGCTTGTCGATACCTACAATACGCTCAAAAGCGGTGTTCCAAACGCCATAAAGGTGTTTAAGGAAGTGCTTTTGCCTCAGGGCAGAACAGAGTGTGCAATAAGGCTTGATTCGGGAGATATTTCTTATCTTTCAAAAAAAGCACGCAAAATGCTTGACGAAGCCGGACTGACGGAATGTAAAATTACAGCTTCAAATTCGCTTGACGAATACCTTATTCGCGACCTTATGATGCAGGGGGCTAAAATTGACAGCTTCGGCGTGGGCGAAAGGCTGATAACTTCATCAAGCTCGCCTGTTTTCGGCGGAGTGTACAAGCTTGTTGCCGTTGAAAACGAGGGCGGTGAAATCGTGCCAAAGATAAAGGTCAGCGAAAATACCGCAAAAATTACAAATCCGCATTTTAAAAAGGTATATCGTTTTTATGACAACGAAAGCGGCAAGGCACTTGCGGACGAGCTTTGTGTTTATGATGAAACGGTTGACAGCTCAAAACCTCACACAATATTTGATCAGAACGCAACGTGGAAAACAAAAACGCTTGAAAACTTTACCGCAAAGGAATTGCTTGTGCCGATATTCAAAAACGGCGAGTGCGTTTATAATAGTCCGTCAATAAACGAGATAGCCGAATATTGTAAAAATCAGATTCATCTTTTGTGGGATGAGGTCAAAAGATTTGAAAATCCACACACCTATTATGTTGACCTTTCAAAGAAATTATATGAAATAAAAAACATTTTGCTAAATGTTTACGGAGTATGATTAAAAAGGGGTAAGAAATGCGGTTTAAATTGCAGTTTAGCAGTTTGAACCGCATAATATTTGCTTTTAGTTATAAATGCTACAAATGAGCGTTAAAATTTGGCTGCGTTTTTGTCACAATCTACAAAAAATAAATTTTTAGTTAAAGAGTCTATTTTTTCTTGCTACTTTTGATTAATTTGTGGTATAATTTAATTAAATATTAAGCTATTCAAATCATAGCAACGCTTTGCTTTGCTCTCAAGAAACAAAGCTTGCAACAGATTACAAACAGTGCCGATAGCATCAGCTCCTCAGGGCTTCAGTGAGAGATCGTGACTCACGCTGAATTTCTGAAATGGCATCTGCCGCCTGAGCGGCGGGGGACATCTGCACTTAAGTTATACGGGAGTTTTGATTACGGAACACATAATTAATATCGACAGAATGGAAAACGCCGTTGCGCTTTTTGGCAGCTTTGATGAAAATATCAAGCTCATTGAGCGTGAATTCGGCGTAAAAATAACCTGCCGTGACAGCGAGTTGAAAATTGAGGGCGACGCCGAAAATGCGTCGAAGGCAGGCAAGGTAATTGAAAGTCTTTTGCAGTTTATCAACAGGGGTGAGGCACTTTCGGAGCAGAATATCCGCTATTGCATTTCGCTTGTAAACGAGGGCAGCGAAGACAAAATTGAACAGCTTGCGGGAGATTGCATCTGCATTACATCAAAGGGCAAGCCGATAAAGCCAAAGACCATCGGTCAGAAGCGATATTGCAATATGATTGCAAAAAACACGGTTACAATTGGCGTCGGCCCTGCCGGCACGGGTAAAACCTATCTTGCTGTAGCAATGGCGGTAACTGCGTTTCGCAGCAAGCAGATCAACCGTATTATCCTTACACGTCCTGCGGTTGAGGCAGGTGAAAAGCTCGGCTTTTTGCCCGGAGATCTTCAGAGCAAGGTCGATCCGTATCTGAGACCGCTGTATGACGCACTTTTTGATATGCTGGGCGCAGAAACCTATCAAAAATACGTTGAACGGGGCAATATTGAGGTTGCGCCGCTTGCTTATATGCGAGGCAGAACGCTTGACGACAGCTTTATAATTCTTGATGAGGCGCAGAACACCACAAGCGCTCAGATGAAGATGTTTTTAACTCGTCTCGGTTTTAACTCAAAAATGGTTATTACAGGCGACATCACTCAGATTGACTTGCCCGGAGGGGCAAGGAGCGGACTCAAGGACTGCATAAAGATACTCAGGAACATCGAGGGTATCGGAAGCTGTACCTTTGATGAAAAAGACGTTGTTCGTCATCGCCTTGTTCAGGATATTATTAAGGCATATGCAAAATATGAAAACGGTAAAAACTAAATTGGCATACAGAAAGATTGAATTTAAATAAATACTGAAAGGAATGTTTACAATGGCAGACAAAATCAAGGTAATAATCACCAACAAACAAAAGACGGTAAAAATTCCGACGGGCATAAGGATGCTTGTGCGCCGCTGCTGCAATGCGGTGCTTCAGCTTGAAAAATTTGAAGGACCTGCCGAAATCAGCGTTACATTTACGGATAATAAAGGCATTAAGGAGCTTAATAAGCAGTACCGTGACAAGGACATTGAGACCGATGTTTTATCGTTCCCGATGGGCGAAAACGGTGTTTATGATACGGATATGGAAACCGGCGCCAAAATTTTGGGCGACGTGGTAATTTCTATGGAAAAAGCAAGAGATCAGGCGGCGCTTTTCGGACACAGCCTGCAAAGAGAGGTCGGCTATCTTACAGCCCACAGCGTTCTTCACCTGCTCGGATACGACCATATGGAAAAGCTCGACAAGGTAAGAATGAGAGAAAAGGAAGAGCTTGTAATGGATGAGCTGGGACTTCCCGCTTCGTCAAGCTACATAGTTGACAAGGTTTGATATAAAAAATGAAAAAACAGATTTTGAGCTTCAAATTTGCGTTCAGAGGCGTTTGGAAGGCAATAAAAAGCGAAAGTCATATGCGGTTTCACATAGTTGCGGGGCTGTATGTTTTACTGTTTTCGCTGTTTTATGATTTTTCGCCTGTTCAGATTGCGTTGCTTGTTGTGCTTATTGCGCTTGTAATAGCGTTTGAAACACTGAACACCTGCATTGAGGAGCTTTCAAATCTTTGTGCCGACAGATACGAACCGCTTGTGCGGTTTGCAAAGGACGCAGCCGCAGGAGCGGTGCTTGTCACCTCGTTGGCTGCTGCTGCGGTGGGAGTGATTTTCTTTTGGAATTTATCCGTAATTCAATGTATCTTCGACTTTTTTGCGGGCAATATATTGTTGCTTGTTTTACTTGTGCTGTCGGTATCGGCTTCAATAATTTTTGTTGTACTCGGACCGACGGGGATAAAGGAAAAATTTATTTTGCACAGGCGCAAAAGCAAGGATAAATCCGCTGAAAATAATATATAGAATCGCATTAAAATTGCATAATAGTATTTGCATAGGGCGAACATTGTTCGCCCGCAATTTTTAATAGGAAAAATTAAGGGGTAAAGAATGAACAAAAATGATAAATCCGCCTTTGTGGCGATAGTCGGCAGACCAAACGTGGGCAAAAGCTCAATCTTAAACCGACTTTTAGGGCAGAAGATAGCTATTGTATCAAGCAAGCCGCAGACCACACGCAACCGAATTACGGGAGTGCTGACCGAGGGCGAATATCAGCTTGTTTTCTTTGATACTCCCGGTATGCACAAGCCAAAAAATTCGCTCGGTAAATATATGGTGCGAAGCGTAAACGAATCGGTGGGCGGCGTTGACTGCTGTATGCTTGTTGTTGAAGCGGGCAAAGAACCGGGACAAACCGAAATCTCTCTGATTGAAAAATTCAAGTCGCTTGATATGCCTGCGATTCTTGCCATAAACAAAATAGATACTCTGAAAGAAAAGGACGAGCTGATGAAGCAAATCCTTGAGTACAGCAAGCTGTATGATTTTGATGCGGTTGTGCCTGTCAGCGCACAGGACGGAAGCGGACTGAACGAACTCCTTGACGAATTGAAAAAGCAGTCAAGCGAGGGCGGACATTTCTTTGATGACGACACGCTCACCGACCAGCCCGAAAGAGTAATCGTTGCCGAAATAATCAGAGAAAAAATACTTCGTCTTTGCGATAAGGAAATACCGCACGGCACAGCTGTTGTTATCGAAAAGATGAAAACACGGGAAAACGGAATTTTGGATATTGACGCAACAATATTCTGCGAAAAAGAAACCCACAAACGAATACTGATTGGCAAAAACGGTGCAATGCTCAAAAAAATAAGCAGTTTTGCCCGTCAGGACATAGAGCGGTTTTTTGACTGCAAGGTGTTTTTGCAAACGTGGATAAAGGTAAAAGAGGATTGGCGCAACCGAGCTCAGCTTTTGCAGAACTTTGGTTTTGATGAGAAGAATTTTGATTAATATGAATGTAATATTGATAAAAGCAAAATATATTGACTGTCCGATTATAGCAAAAGTTCAGAAAATTTCTTTTTCAAAATTACTCGAAAAATATAAGGATTATGACACAAATCCGGCTTGCGAAGATTTGGATAAAATACAAGAGAAATTCCGTCAGACGTTTACTGAATATTATTTGATAAAGGTTGGAAAAAGCATAGTAGGTATTGTAAGAATTGTCAGTGTTGATAACAATACCAAACGTATTTCTCCAATATGCATTTTGCCTGAATATCAAAACAAAGGCTATGCAGGCAGAGCTATGACTAATTTGGAACGTATGTTTCCTCAAACTCATATTTGGTTACTGGATACTATTAAGCAGGAGAGTGAATTGTGCGATTTTTATGAAAAACTCGGATATATACGGACGGGAAGAGAGGAAAAATTGCACAGTAATATGACAATTGCGTTTTTCAAAAAGGAAGTTTGATAAATGGTTAAATTTTATGACAGTGTTGATGACAGATTGCTTAAATTTGCGGTGATTATTTCTAAGTCGAACGGTAAATGGGTGTTTTGCAAGCACAAGAAAAGAGATACGCTCGAAATTCCCGGCGGGCATCGGGAACCGGGAGAAAAAACAGAAGATACAGCAAAAAGAGAATTATATGAGGAAACCGGTGCGCTCAAATTTGATATTTACCCGATATGTGTGTATTCTGTAATTGAAAAGGATAATTTTAACAATAAGGAAACCTTTGGAATGTTATATTATGCAGAGATTTTTGAATTTGAAAACGAACTGCACAGTGAAATCGAAAGGGTAGTTTTGTCCGATACCTTAGCAGATAATTGGACATATCCGCAAATTCAGCCGTTTTTGATAAAAGAATATGAGCGCAGAACTAATCTCGGTAAATAAAGAATGAGAAAATATGAACATTGTATATTGAAAGCTTACAACTGAAGACATAGATATGTTTATTGATATGCGTATAAATCAACTGCGTGCCGAGGGTGCAACCGAAGACATTGATTTAAGACCAAACCTAAAGGATTATTATAACCGTCACCTTGCTGACGGAACATTTGTGTCATGGATTGCGTTAGACGGTAAAAAAACAGTCGGCACAAGCGGAATATCGTTTGTTGAAAAACCGCCGTACTTTTCATGTCCGAGCGGTAAGATTGCATTACTGTCAAGTATGTTTACTTCGGATGATTACCGCAGAAAAGGTATTGCAAAGCATCTTCTTGCAAAAGTCATAGACGAAGCTAAAAATTTCGGCCGTTCGGTTGTACAGATCACGGCTTCGGATATGGGAGTATTGCTGTATACTGATTTGGCTTTAAAAAGAACGGTAACTTTATGCAATACAATCTCTGACAACAGGAGAAAAATTTACCGTCTATAATTCGCCCAAAAGTAAAAACACTAATAAAAGCCAATTAATTTGGAGGTGTTTTTATGGACGAATGGTCTATGTGGGAAACTTTCATTACTACCGGCAGTGTGCTGGATTATATGCGCTACAAAAGTATTCAGGACGCCAAGGATACAGGTGCAGACACGATAAACAGGGAGGAAACCGATGAAATTCCGAACCGATGGATTGATAATAAAGGAACAGAATATCGGTGAAAACGACAGGCTTGTTTTTGCTCTGACAAAGTCAAACGGCGTTATCAGGGCATTTGTCAAGGGTGCAAAAAACATAAAAAATCAAAAATGCGCCGCAACCTCTTTGCTTTCTTATTCCCGACTTACGATATACAAGGGTCGGGAAAGCTACATAATAGGCGAGGCGCAATCAATTAAAATTTTTTCAAAGCTGAGATATGACGTTAAAAAAATGTGCCTTGCACAGTATTTTTGCGAGCTTGCGCTCACTGTATGCCCCCGTGAGCAGAATTCCGAGCCTTTTTTGAAACTGGTTTTAAATTCGCTTTACCTTTTGTCGGAGGGCAAGCGCAGTGCAGAGTTGATTAAGCCCTGCCTTGAAATGCGGCTTGTATCCCTTGCGGGCTATATGCCCGACCTTACAATGTGCAGAAATTGCGGCGAATATTCCGCAGACACAATGTATTTTTTGCCCGAAATCGGTATGCTTGAATGTGCCTCCTGCCACGAAAGAATGTCGGGAGGGATTGCGCTTTCTCCGTCCGCTTTAACGGCTTTAAGGCATACTATTTATGCCGACGATGATAAGCTGTTTTCGTTTTCACTGTCGCAGGAGGGGCTTGAATTACTGAATATTTGCAGTGAAAGCTATCTTAAATATAAATTTGAAAAGGATTTTAAAACACTGAATTTTTATAAGGCGATTTCGTGATTTTTTGATTTATTATATCGCATATCGCAGACTAAACAGAGGCTTTTATGAACAGACATTACAAAACACTTGAACTTGATAAAATTCTTGAACGCCTTGCAGGGCAAACGTCGCTTGACGATGCCCGCGAAATGGCGCTTAGACTTGAACCGCAGTTTGATTTAAAAAAGGTGCAACTCCTTTTAAAGCAAACCGACGACGCTGTTGTGCTGAGCAGTAAATACGGCGCACCGTCGTTTGGTTCGGCAACAAACTGTTCGGGCAACCTCAGACGTGCTCAGGCAGGAGGTTGTCTTACAACCACGGAGCTTATCGCAATAGCCGATACGCTTCGCATTATACGAACCGTAAAGGAATGGCACTCCCGTTTTGCCTCGGTTGAAACCACGCTTGATACCTATTTTTCGGGGCTTGTTTCCAACAAATACCTTGAGGAACGCATAACCTCGGCAATCATCAGTGATGATGAAATTTCCGACAAAGCAAGCTCCGCACTTTCGGATATTAGGCGCAAAATACGCACCGCTTCTTCAAAGGCGAGGGAGTCGCTTGATAAGATAATCCACAGTTCCTCCTACATAAAGTATTTGCAGGAGACTATCATTACTCAGCGTGACGGACGTTATGTTGTTCCCGTCCGCAGTGAGTGCAGAAACAATGTTCCCGGACTTGTACACGACACCTCGTCAAGCGGAGCAACCGTGTTTATTGAGCCTATGGGTGTTGTTCAGGCGAACAATGACATTAAAATGCTCAGAGCAAAAGAAGAAGAGGAGATTGAGCGTATCCTCTTTGAACTGTCGGCAAACGCAGGTGAATTTGCCGACAGCATTATTCACAGCTATGAAAATCTTGCAAATCTCAATCTTATTTTTGCAAAGGCGGAGCTTGCCTACTCAATGAAAGCAACAATGCCCGTTATGAATGATAGTGGTGTTGTTGACATAAAGCAGGCACGGCATCCTCTCATCAGCAAGGACAAGGTCGTTCCCGTTGATATAGTGCTTGGCAAGAGCTTTGATACGCTTGTAATAACAGGTCCTAATACGGGCGGCAAGACCGTTACCCTTAAAACTCTCGGACTTTTTACGCTTATGGCAATGTGCGGACTTCTTGTGCCGTGCGGCGATAACAGCGAATTGTCGGTGTTCCGACGTGTGCTTGTGGACATCGGCGACGAGCAGAGCATTGAACAGTCGCTTTCAACATTTTCCGCACATATGACGAATATTATCCAGATACTGAAGCTTGCAAACGCAGGCTCGCTTTGCCTAATCGACGAGCTTGGCGCAGGCACCGACCCTGTTGAGGGCGCGGCGCTTGCAATAGCTATACTTGAAAAGCTGAGAACCCGTCACGCAAAAATCGCATCTACTACGCACTATGCGGAGCTTAAAGAATTTGCGCTTCGCACCGAGGGCGTAGAAAACGGCTGCTGCGAATTTGATGTTGTTACACTAAAGCCTACCTACAGGCTTTTAATCGGTGTACCCGGCAAATCAAACGCTTTTGCGATTTCAAAGCGGCTCGGAATGGACAGCGATATTGTAGACCGTGCAAATGAGCTTGTATCAAGCGAAAGCAGACAGTTTGAGGACGTTGTCGAAAAGCTTGAAAAACGTCGTCAAAGTCTTGAAAAACAGCTTGAAAACGCCAATCGCCTTACTGCAAAGGCAAACACCGAAAAGCAAAAAGCGGAAAACGAAATGCGAAAAGCCAAAGAGAATGCAGAGCGTGAGGTTGAACGTGCAAAGCAAGAGGCACAAAGGATAATTTCACGCACAAGGGCTGAGGCCGATAAACTTGTTGAAGAAATCAACAAGGCGCGCAAGGAAAAGGAGCTCAGCGCCGACGCACGCTCAAAGCTAAAAAAGAACATTGCTAAAATGGAGGCGCATGCCGACCCGATAAAACTGAAAAACACTCCCGATGAGGAATACAAACTGCCTCGTCCGCTAAAGGCTGGCGATACGGTTTTAATATATGATATTGACAAAAACGCTACCGTACTTGCGCCGCCGTCAAAGGACGGTCAGGTTCTTGTTCAGGCGGGAATAATCAAAACGAGGGTTGACATAAAGAACCTTCGTCTGCTAAAATCTCAGATAAAGCCTGCTGTAAGTCGGTTTTCGTCAACAAGGAGCGTGCCCGGCCGTATGGACGTGCGTCCCGAAACGGAAATTGACGTGCGAGGAGAAACTGCGTTTGACGCAGTAAATATAGTCGATAAGGCGATTGATAACGCTGTATTGTCAGGAATCGGAAAGCTCACGATAATACACGGCAAGGGTACGGGTGTTCTTCGCCGTGAGATAAACCAATATCTCAAGTCAAACAAATCGGTCAAATCTCATAGACTTGGCGTTTTTGGCGAAGGTGAGGACGGCGTGACAATAGTAGAGTTGAAATAATTGAGGTAGCAGAATATGAAAAAACAATTTCTTGATACGGGAAAAATCGTGGGTACTCACGGAATCAAAGGTGAGGTGCGTATTGATCCGTGGTGCGACAGCCCTGAATTTTTGTGTGATTTTAAGAGGCTGTATCTTGATGAGAACGGCAGGGGTTTTATTGATGTAAAGTCACGTCCGCACAAAAACATCGTACTCTGTAAAATAAAGGGTGTTGAAACTGTCGAGGACGCCGAACGCCTGCGCGGAAAAGTCGTATATATCGACCGCAATGACATAAGCCTTGAGGAAGGCGCAAACTTTGTTCAGGATCTTATCGGGCTTGAGGTGCGTGATGTTGATACAAACGAGGCTTACGGCAAAATCTCCGATGTGCTCTATACGGGCGCAAACGATGTTTACGAAATAACAAACAACGGCAAAAAATATCTTGCCCCCGTTATTGACGATGTTGTAAAAAAAATAGACGTTGATTCGGGATTTGTGCTTATCCGTCCTCTGAAAGGAATATTTGACGATGAGAATTGATATAATAACTCTGTTTCCCGAAATGTTTGAGCCTGTGCTTAACGAAAGCATTATCGGCAGGGCGCAAAAAAGCGGAGCTATAGAGATTGTGTGTCATCAGCTTCGTGAATTTGCGCTTGACAAGCACAGACGTGTTGACGATACCCCCTACGGCGGCGGAATGGGTATGCTTATGAAGGCAGAGCCCATTGCCCTTTGCTTTGAGGATATATGCAAACAGGTTGGAAGCAGACCGCACTTTGTATATATGTCGCCCCAGGGAAAAACACTTGAACAAAAGCGGCTCAGGGAGCTTGCCGAGTTTAACAATATCTGTATTCTCTGCGGTCACTATGAGGGCGTCGATCAGCGTTTGCTTGATGAATTTATTGATGAAGAAATATCGATCGGCGACTATGTTCTTACGGGCGGCGAAATACCTGCTATGGTGTTTGCCGACGCATTGTGCCGAATGGTTCCCGGTGTGCTTACAAACAACGAATGTTTTACCGAGGAAAGCCACTTTAACGGCTTGCTTGAGTATCCGCAGTACACCAAGCCTGCGGTATGGCGGGGAAGAGAAGTCCCCGAGGTGTTAATGAGCGGACACCATGCAAATGTTGAAAAGTGGCGCCGTGAAAAAAGCCTTGAAGTAACAAAAATAAAGCGCCCGGATTTGCTTAAAGACTTAAAGCAGGAATGAATTTAACTTTTTGCCGAAAACTCTGCCAAATCATTATTGAAAATGCTGAGGGAACATTGCGTATTTTGTAAATATGCACAATAAACGGGGAGAAAATTTGACATCAAGTGATTATTAATACGAAATTATTTAAAATTATTGACCTTGCCCAAAAAAAAGATTATAATAATTATTAATTAAGCCAATGAGGTTTAACAGATAATATTTATTATTGCAGAGAGGGTTTTATTATGTATGTTAAGGAAGTTTTAGTTCAGAACAAAGCAGGCTTGCACGCACGTCCCGCAACTTTCTTTATCCAGAAAGCTAACGAGTTCAAATCAACTATCTGGGTTGAAAAGGAAGAGCGCCGTGTAAACGCAAAAAGCCTTCTTGGTGTACTTTCACTCGGTATTATCGGCGGCACAACTATCAAAATCATCGCTGACGGCTCGGATGAAACCGAGGCAGTTGAAGGTCTTGTTGCTCTTGTTGAGTCAGGATTTACCGAATAAAATCATCTTGCATTTTCTATCATATATTTGATTATCAGGGCGGTTTTCCGCCCTTTTTATTTTACTCATTACTCACAATTTTATGTTTTTGAAACGGAGGTGAGAATATGAATCCAAAAATGTCGGTTCTTCGCAAAAAAGCAATGGCCTTGCCGCTTTTACCGGGGGTATATATTATGCACAACAAAAACGGCGAGATAATCTATATCGGCAAGGCGAAAGCACTTAAAAACCGTGTCAGCCAGTATTTCGGCTCTCAAAACAATCACGCTGAAAAGGTGCGTCGAATGGTCGACAACGTGGATGATTTTGAGTACATCATAACCGACAGTGAATTTGAAGCGCTTATCCTTGAATGCAGTCTTATTAAACAGCATACGCCGAAATACAACATTCTTCTCAAGGATGACAAGGGCTACAGTTATATAAGGGTGAGCGAGGGCGATTGGAGCAAGCTCTCATATGTTTTACAAAAAAAGGACGACGGCGCAACGTATATCGGACCTTACAAAAGCAGTTATTATGTAAAAAGTGCAGTAGAGGCGGCTAACAAAATATTTATGCTCCCGACGTGTTCACGCCGATTTCCGCAGGATTTTCGCAAAGGCAGACCTTGCCTTAACTATCACATAAAGCAGTGTATGGCTCCCTGTACCGGCAGAGTAAAACTCAAAGATTATCGTGAAAGCGTGCAGCAGGCGCTTGATTTCTTAAAGGGTGGTTCTTCAAACTCCATAAAGCAGCTTACCGAAGAAATGGAACAGGCGGCTGAAAATCTTGAATTTGAACGTGCGGCAAGAATAAGGGATAAGATAAGCGCAGTTAAAAAAATGTCCGACAAGCAAAAGGTCGTGTCAAACAAAGTTCTTGATCAGGACGTTATTGCGAGCTTTTCAAACGACGGCAAGACCTGCTTTCAGGTGTTTCGTTTTGAGGGCGGCAGGTTGTTTGACCGTGAGAGCTTTATTTTTGACAGCGGCGACAGCGATACCGAATCGGAGGAGTTTATTCTCAGATACTATACGCTCAGAAACGACGTGCCGAAAAATATTGCGCTCGACGCCGCCTTTGACGGGATTGAAAGCGTTGCCGAATGGCTTTCGCAAAAGAGGGGGAACAAGGTGAACATAACCGTTCCTCAGCGTGGCGAGCAGGCTCGTCTTGTTGCAATGTGCCGCTCAAATGCCGCCGAGACACTTGCCCAGAAAAAAGGTGCTACCGTGCGTGAATTCAGCGTTCTTGAAGATTTGCAAAAGCTGCTTGGACTTTCAAAGCTGCCCGAATATATAGAGTGCTACGATATTTCAAATCTTGCCGGAACAGAAAATGTTGCCGGAATGATTGTATATAAGAACGGCAAGCCCTATAAATCGGCGTACAAAAAATTTAAGATCAAAGGCTTTGAGGGACAGGACGACTATGCGTCTATGGCTGAGGTTCTTTCACGGCGGTTTGATGAATATTATAATTCAGACGGCAGCGACGAGGGCTTTGGCAAGCTGCCGGACCTTATACTGCTTGACGGAGGAAAAGGTCAGGTAAATACAGTTAAGCAGGTTTTGAAAAGTATGCAAATTGACGTACCGCTTTTCGGACTTGTAAAGGACGACAAGCACCGCACGCGAGCCGTAACGGGCGACGGCGGAGAAATTGCAATAAGTGCAAACCGTGCGCTTTTTACATTCCTGAGCAAGATGCAGGACGAGGTCCACCGCTTTGCTGTCGGCTATCATCATGCACGCCGCAAAAAAAGCACATTTAAAAGCTCACTTACCGAGATTGACGGAGTAGGAGCGGTAAGAGCAAAAAATCTTCTCAAATACTTCCGTACGATAGAGAATATTTCTAAGGCGGATTTGACCGAGCTTAAAAATGCGCCTAAAATGACAAATGATACCGCACTTGCGGTTTACAGATATTTCCATACGGATGAGCAGGACAAATGATGATAATTTTTATAAATTTTATTGTAAATTCAGCGCTTATGTGATATACTGACATAATAAAGACAAATGCAGTTAAAACGCTGCCAAAGGAAGATGTTATGCGTGTAATAACCGGTTCGGCGAGAGGCAGACGCCTTGAAACCCTTGAGGGAGACGACGTAAGACCGACTGCCGACAGGATTAAAGAAGCTATATTTTCAATAATTCAGTTTGAAACCGAAGGAAGAGTGTTTCTTGACCTTTTTGCGGGTTCGGGACAAATGGGAATAGAGGCTTTGAGCCGAGGCGCAAAGCTTGCGTTTTTTGTAGACAATTCCAAAAAATCGCTTGATACCGTAAAGCGCAACCTGAAAACTACGGGACTTGAGCTTAGCGCAAAGGCCTTTGCAATGGATTATCACAGCTTTCTTGCGATGAATTCCCAAAGCTTTGACATAGCGTTTCTTGATCCGCCGTACGGTAAAGGAATTCTGCAAAATGCCCTTGAAATCGTGCCTGAGCATATGAACGACACCGGGATTATTATAGCGGAAAATCCGTTGAATGAAGAAATTTTGTCGAATTACGGAAATTTTGTACTTGACAGACAGTATCGCTATGGTAAAATAAAAATAAGTACATTCAGACATAAGGATTTTGTACAATGAATAAAATTGTAATTTGTCCGGGCAGTTTTGACCCGGTGACCCGCGGCCATGTTGAGATTATAAGACGTGCCGCAAAGATGTTTGACCATGTGATCGTGGCAGTGCTTGTTAATTCTGCAAAAAAGCCGTGCTTTTCGACTGAGGAGCGTATTGAGCTTCTCGAAAAAGCGGTCGGCGAAATCGAAAATGTAGAGGTATCGAGCTTTGAGGGGCTTCTTGCAAATTACTGCAAACAGCGAAAAGCCGATGCAGTCGTAAGGGGACTGCGTGCGGTTACAGATTTTGAATATGAATTTCAGATGGCTCTTACCAACAAAAAGCTTAATCCGCATCTTGAAACCGTGTTTTTGACGGCTGACGCCGATTCCATGTATTTAAGTTCAAGTATGGTGCGTGAGGTTGCCTCAATGGGCGGCGACATAAGCAATTTTGTTCCTGCCTGTATCTGCGACAGAATTTCAGAACATTTTAATAATAAACCAAAGGATATTTAAGGAGTGGAAAAAATGAAAGTTGATGATTTGATTTTACAGCTTCAGGATGTAATTAACGACGCAAAGTCAATGCCGTTTTCAGGCGGAAAGGTAATGGTCAGCAGTGATGAAATATATGACATTATTGATCAGATCCAGGACGCTATGCCTGCCGAAGTAAGACAGGCAAAGAATATCGTTGCCGACAGAAAGCAGATTCTTGCCGAGGCAAACCGTGAATCCGAGAACATCATCCGTGCCGCAGAGGAACGCAAAAAAGCTATGCTTAATCAAAGCGAGATCACCCGTGAGGCTCAGGCAAAGGCAAAAGAGATTGTTGATGACGCAAAGCATAAGTCTGCTGAAATTCGCAGGGCGGCAAATGTTTATGTTGAAAGCATTATCAAACGTACCGAGGAGTGCCTTTCAACTCAGCTTAGTGAGGTAAGAAAGACGAGATCGAACCTTGCAAATTCACAAAAAGCAAAATAAGACCGATTTGTCGGTGTTGAATACATTTTTACGTTTCAGCAAACACTACAAGAGTCTGATGCAAAAGCGTCGGGCTCTTTTTTTTTGCTCAGACTATCAAACATATGTTTGTAATTATTTGTAATTTTTTAAGCAAATCTTTGCGGATTTGGATTGATATTTTTAGCTGCATTATTCTGCCAACGAAAAATAAATTGAAAAAAGTAAAAAAATCGAAAAATTTGTTATTTTTATTAATAAAGTCGTAACTTTTGTCTTGATTTTTTCATAGTCATAGGTTATAATAAAGGCAACAGGTGTCATATTGTGTCAATCAGTGACTAAAAATCCGATTTATCGGAAGCTTTTGTACTAATTTTATCGGAGGTGGGCAAAATGTTCTCGGGAATGTCTGATCATTCAGTTGACTCAAAGGGCAGAATCGTTTTGCCCGTGAAATTCAGAGAAGAGCTCGGCGAAACCTTTTATCTTGCCAAGGGCTTCGGCAATCGCTGTATTCAGGCGATGTCCGTTGAAGAGTTTAACTCAATTTCATCAAAAATACTTGAATTACCCGCCGATAAGGCAATGGCACTGCAATATACCTTTACCGCAACCGCAGTTGAGGTTTCTCCAAACGCTCAGGGCAGGGTGTTAATTCCGCAGTCGCTGAGAGAATTTGCAGAAATTGAAAACGACGCTCTTGTAATGGGAATGATAAGAAGGATAGAAATTTGGAGCAAGGCAAGATTTGACGAATATCTCAGCTCACGGCAAGATACAATAGCCGAGGCGCTGTCGATGCTCAAACTGTAGGAGGATTTTATGGAATTCTCTCATATTTCGGTTCTTTTGAACGAAGCGGTTGACGGTCTTGCCGTAAAGGAAAACGGTATTTATGTTGACGGAACGGCAGGCGGAGGGGGTCACAGCAACGAGATCCTCAAACGCCTTAAAGGCGGCAAGCTGATTTCTGTTGACCGTGATCCGGACGCCATTGCCGCACTCACTCAAAGGTTCAAGCGCAATGAAAATTCAATCATAATCAAGGGTAATTTTGCCGATATAAAGGAGCTTTTGATGCTCAGGGGGATCGGTGCGGTGGACGGCGTTTTGCTTGATATCGGCGTATCGTCACATCAGCTTGACACCGCGTCAAGAGGATTTTCGTTTCACGAGGACGCACCTCTTGATATGCGTATGAGCCAAAGCGGAACGACTGCCGAGGAGCTTGTTAATACACTGCCGCTTGAAGAACTCAGGCGGATTATAAGCGAATACGGCGAAGAAAAATTTGCTTCGTCTATTGCAAAGGGCATTGTAAGCGCAAGGGAGCAGTCGCCGATAAGAACCACGCTTGAGCTTGCCGAGATAATCAAATCAAATGTTCCGCAAAAAGTGCGGCGCGACGGACATCCGGCACGCAAGACCTTTCAGGCGCTGCGAATTGCCGTAAACGACGAGCTCGGCGCCCTCAAAAAGGGGCTTGACGGAGCCTTTGAGGTACTTGCAAGCGGCGGCAGGCTGGCGGTTATAACTTTTCATTCCCTTGAGGACAGGATAGTAAAGCAAAAAATGGCGTCATGGTGTCAGGGCTGTACATGCCCAAAGGACTTTCCGGTATGCGTGTGCGGAAACAAGCCTAAGGCAAAACTTGTCAATAAAAAACCTGTTTGTGCAAATGAAACAGAATTGGCGGAAAACCCAAGGGCGAGAAGTGCAAAGTTGAGAATATGTGAGAAAATATAAAAAATTTTTGTCAGGCTATAGACAAAACGACTTATTTGTAGTAAAATATAACAAAGTTGTAAAGAGTGTTACAACTACAATAAATTGTGTTTAGCTTGTGATTAATTACAACATATTCGGTATATTTCGTAATTTGTTATCAAATTACAACTAATTGTGTGTGTATAAATCAAAATAATTGTTAAGATTTTGAAACTTTTTTACTTTATGGAATTATAAAGCAAAAACAGTGTGTTTTATGAAAATTTCGATACAGAAAGGCACAAGGTGCAAAGCAAATGACGTACAAAAATCAAAACGCCGCTTATGATTTAAGCTTGTTTGATGATGAAAATTCTTACAACGGAGGTTCGACCGCTCCGAGAAGAAGTGAGCAGGAGACTCCTAAAAAAGACGGCAGAAAAAAACAAAACAAAAAAAATAAGGTGGTTAAGCTTCCCGAAGAGGAATTACATAAGATAAGACGCCGCAAACATAATCCTATAAAAATCGCCGTCAGTTCAATAGGTGCGGTTGCGGTTACGCTTATCGTCGGCGCGATAATCGTCGGTCAGGTACAGCTTACGGAGCTTAACCAGCAGATAATCACGGCACAGCAGACGCTCGAGGATGCCCAGAGTATATATACTCAAAATGAAATGAAGGTTGAATCGAAGCTTTCAAATGAAGAGATAGAAAAATATGCAACAGATGTGCTTGGTATGACCAAAGCCTCTAATGCACAAAAGGAGTTTGTGTCTCTTTCCGGAGGAGACAAAGCAGAGGTATCTGCACAAAAGGATGAAAACATATTTACAAAGTTTATCGAATCCATAACAAATCTCTGGTCATAACATTCATTGAAATTTAATAAATATGTAATGAAAGAATGAGAGTTAAGACTGCGTCTTGACTCTTTTTTCGGTATTTTAAGGAATGTGGCTTTTTCCTTAACAGAGGCTTATAAAGGAGCTATTTCGTGGAAGAAAACAACAATTCGGTTAAAAGAACTAAAAAACGTGCGCCGAAAGGTCCCAACCAAAGGCTCAGGCAGCGCACGGGTATACTGATAATAATTATTCTTGTGCTCGGCTTTGGTGCGGCACTCGTCAGACTTTCGTTTTTGACGCTTGTTCAGGGACGAACTTTGCAGGAAGACGCCGTAGAGCAGCAGCTGAAGGACACTACCTTGCCGGCAAAGCGCGGTATAATTTATGATACAAACGGTAAGGTGCTTGCCGAAAGCGCTTCGGTATGGCAGGTCGTGCTTGCGCCGATATATCTTGAAAACGACGAACAGCGACAGGCGGTTGCAAAGGGACTTTCCGAGATATTGGAGCTTGACTATGACAACGTTTATAAAAAGACTCAGCAGCAAAGCTATTATGTTGTCGTAAAACGCAAGATCGAGGTCGAAACCAGAGATAAAATCATTGAGTTTATTGACGAGCTTGACAAGGATTACAAATGCGGCAACGTTATCGAGCTGCTTGACGATTACAAACGCTATTATCCCCACGACAGTCTTGCCGCTTCGGTAATCGGTTTTGCCGGAAGCGACGAACAGGGTCTTGAGGGCGTTGAATATGAATACGACAGTTACCTGTCGGGAACGCCGGGAAGAATAGTAACCGCCAAAAACGCAGTTGGCACAAATATGCCGTTTCAGTATGAACAGAACATAGAAGCAGAGGACGGAAAGAATATTTATCTTACTATTGATGAAAATATCCAGTCTATCTGCGAAAAATATATGCAGCAGGGAGTTGCCGACAACAACGTACTTAATAAGGGCGTGTGTATTGCAATGGACGTAAACACGGGTGCAATACTTGCAATGGTAACTACAGACGGTTATAATCTTAACGACCCATACGAGCTGCCGGAGAATCAGCAGAAAAAAATAGACGCTCTTCCCGAAGACGAACAGTCCAAGGCTCAGGGCGAGGCGCTTTCGGCAATGTGGCGAAACAAAGCTGTAAGCGATACCTATATGCCGGGTTCTGTATTTAAAATGTGCGTGGCTTCAATGGCTATAGAGGAAGATAAGGTCAGCGACGACAGCACCTTTACCTGTACGGGTGTAATTAAGGTCGGAGACAGACCGCTTCACTGTTCAAACACAAGCGGTCACGGAACGCAAAACTTTTTGGAGGCGTTGTGCAATTCCTGCAACCCTGCGTTTGTGCAGATAGGTCAGCTTATCGGAATGAATAAATTCCGTGAATACTATGAGGGATTCGGATTTTCCGAAAAAACAGGCATAGACCTTCCCGGTGAAGCCGAAGATACATTCTGGGCCGATGGTACTATGGGCGAGGTCGATCTTGCCGTTGCTTCTTTCGGACAGAACTTTGCGATTACACCAATCCAGATGATAACTGCCTGTGCGGCGGTTGCAAACGGCGGTTATGTGCTTCAGCCCTACGTTGTTTCAAAAATAACCGATTCTGACGGCAACGTAGTCAAGAATATGGAGAAGAAAGTTAAACGTCAGGTTATTTCTAAAGAAACATCTGATAAGATGAATGAGATGCTCGGTTACAATACGCAGACAGCGGGAGCGACCTCAGGCTATGTAACGGGTTATAAGGTTGCAGGAAAAACCGGTACTTCGGAGAAAATCGGCTCAAAATCCGAAAGCTCTTTCGGAGAGGACTATATTGCTTCATTCTGCGGATATGCGCCGGCTGACGACCCTCAGATAGCAATGCTCGTATTTTTTGATACTCCGTCGGGCAAGGCATATTACGGTTCACAGGTATCTTCTCCGGTATTTATAAATATTATGTCTGAGGTGCTTCCGTATCTTCAGATAAAAACCGATTATACAGAAGAAGAGCTTGAATATGTTGATGTTTCGGCAGGCGATTATACGGGAATTTCGGTCAGCGAGGCTCAAACGGCGGTTGAAAAGGACGGATTTACCTACACGGTAAAGGGAAGCGGAGAAACGGTTATTTCGCAAATTCCTCCCGTATCGTCCAAAATATCAAAGGGTGGAAATATTGTGCTTTATACCGACAGCACAAGCCAGCAGGAAACGGTAACAGTACCGAATCTTATAGGCTATTCCGCAAGCGAGGTCAACAGCGTTGCAAGCACTTACGGGCTTAACGTAAGCTTTTCGGGAGCGGCAAGCTCAAACGGAATAAGCTCGTCGCAGGATATTGCCGAGGGCACTTCGATAAGCCCGGGAACGGTTATTACCGTATCGTTTGCATCATCGGATACAACTGTCAGAGATTAACAATAACATAGGAGCTGAGCTTCTTTGCACTGCTTGCAATCTGCTGCAAGCTTTGCCTATTGCAAGCAAAGCGCAGCGTTGCTCTGATTTAAAATATCGGATAAATATTGATACTTAAGGCAGTTAAAGAATTGCCGCTGAGTACGAAAGGAACGAAATTATATGATTTACGGAATATGGACATTTTTAACGGTGGCGTTTGCATTTGTGCTGTCGGCTGCAATCGGAAAATTTTTGATTCCTTACCTACGCAAACTGCATTTTGGTCAAACGATACTTGAGATCGGTCCGAAATGGCATATGGGTAAGCAGGGCACGCCGACTATGGGCGGAATTATGTTTATAATTTCCATCCTCGTCGTTACCGTCATAAGCACGGTACTGTATATCTTTTTTGGAGATAAGCTTATCAATATCTATTTTGCGGATATTCCCCGTGAAGCGGTGTTTATTTTTGCAGGCTTGGGACTTGCGGTTGCAAACGGATTTATCGGATTTATCGACGACTATACAAAGGTAGTCAAAAAACGCAATCTCGGTCTGACCGCAATTCAGAAGCTCGTTTTGCAGTTTGCGGCTGCGGCGCTGTTTTTGCTGGTTTTGGGACTTTTGGGCTACGGTACAACAACTACAATACCGTTTGTCGGAAAGGTAGATCTCGGATTTTTCTATTATATCATTTCCGCAATAGTTATTGTAGGCGTTATCAATGCGGTAAACCTTACCGACGGTGTTGACGGTCTTGTAGGCTCTGTGACATTCTTTGTATGTGTTGCGTTTATGCTTATTTCCGTTGTCCTTAACAGCCTTGGAATCACTGCAATGAGCGCAGCCTGCGCAGGTGCGTGCCTCGGCTTTTTAGTATGGAATTTCCACCCGGCAAAGGTGTTTATGGGTGACACCGGCTCGCTTTTCCTCGGCGGTATCGTTTGTGCGCTTGCCTTTGCGATAGATATGCCGATTTTGCTTTTACCGCTCGGAATTATTTATCTTGCGGAGATGTTCTCGGTTATTCTCCAGGTAACCTACTTCAAGCTTACTCACGGCAAACGCCTTTTCAAAATGAGCCCTATTCATCACCACTTTGAGATGTGCGGCTGGAGCGAAGTAAAGATTGTTACAGTATTCAGTATAGTTACGGCAATTTTCGGTGCGATTTCATTTGCACTTGTATTTTTCGGCACCTGAACGTAAATCAGTTTATCGGATATTAAAAGGGGAAAATTTATGGCTCCATATAAAAAAATGATGCTCAAGGCTGATGTCAACAAAATATATGATGACGAATATCGGCGAGAGCAAAGCGCTAAGAATGAGAAATTTTTTATTCGCCCTTCTCGTCAGCGCAAAATGAAAAAAGCAAAGTGGTTTAAAATCGGAATGGGTATTGACCTGCCGTTTTGCATCATTATACTTGTGCTTTTAACTATCGGAACGATAATGATGTTTTCTGCAAGCTACGCTTATTCTTACTACACTCAGGGCGACAGCTATTATTATCTTATCCGTCAGCTCATCTTTATTGGGATTGGGCTTGCGGGAATGATTGCGTTTTCGTTTTTTAATTACAACAAATTTCACAAGATTGCTCCGATAATCCTGGGAGTTGCGTATTTTTCGCTTTTGATTGTGCTGATTCTTCCGGCAGGCGAAGGCAACGTAAAGCGTTGGATTCCTATGGGAATGTTCAACATTCAGCCTTCGGAGCTTGCAAAATTTGCAATTATACTTTTCTTTGCACATTGGGCAAGTAAGTATTACAACAAAATGCAGTTTGCACGTTACAGCGTGTTGCCCGGTCTGATTGTTTTCGGAACTATGGCGCTTCTTTTGTATCTTGAACCGCATTATTCCGGAATAGTTATCATAGCTTTGCTTACGGTGCTGATGCTGTACATCGGCGGAATGAAAACAAAATATCTTTTGATTGGTTTTGTCGGCGTTTTGCTGATAGTCGGAGTGCTTGCAATTACAGGCGGACTTTCATACGCTATGAGCAGAATGGACGGCTGGGGACAGTCGCTTATTTATACGGACGAGGATATGTGGCAGACGACGTGGCAAACGCGTAACTCACTCTATGCTATAGGTTCGGGCGGACTTTGGGGACTTGGTCTCGGTCAGTCAAGACAAAAATATCTCTATTTGCCGGAGCCTCAGAACGACTTTATTTTTGCTATCGTTGTAGAGGAGCTCGGACTTATCGGAGCGGCAATAATTTTGTTGATTTTTGCGCTTCTTGTCTGGAGGGGAATAACACTTTCGCTTCGTGCAAAAGATAAATTCGGAAAGCTCTTGGGCATAGGTCTGACATCCCAAATCGGTATTCAGGTTGTGCTTAATATCCTTGTTATCACCGACTGGCTGCCTAACACCGGTATCAGCCTGCCGTTTTTCAGCTACGGCGGCAGTTCGCTGATTATGCTACTTGCACAAATGGGAATTGTGCTTTCGATTTCACGAACGGCAAACATTGAACGACAGTAATGGAGGGGTATATATGAAAGTATTGCTTGCAGGCGGCGGAACCGCAGGTCATATCAATCCTGCGCTTGCCATTGCGGGGTATATAAGAGAAAAGCGTCCCGATGCGGAGTTTCTTTTTATCGGTAACAAGGACGGAATGGAACAAAGGCTTGTTGCTCAGGCAGGCTTTGAAATAAAGTCCATAACGATAAGCGGCTTTAAGCGCAGCTTTTCTCCGAAAAGCATTGCCGAAAACATTAAGACCGTAGGAAGGACGTTTTCGTCATCATCACAGTCAAAAAAAATAATCGCAGAATTTAAGCCTGATATTTGTATCGGCACGGGCGGATATGTTTCAGGCCCTGTTATCAGAACAGCGGCAAAAATGGGAATACCATGCGTAATACACGAACAAAACGCCTATCCCGGCGTTACCAATAAAATGCTTGCGAAAAGAGTAAAAAAAGTAATGCTTGCCGTTGAGGCGGCAAAAAAATACTTTGACAGTTCAAGCGTTGTAATAACGGGCAACCCTGTTCGCAGTGAAATATTGACTGCCGACAAGGACAGCTCACGCAAGGCTCTCGGACTTGACGCACGCCCGGTTGTGCTTTCGTTCGGCGGAAGTCTCGGCGCAAGAAAAATAAATGAAGCCGTTGCGGATCTTGTTGCACGCAGCGGCAAGGATCAAAAGTATCAGCATATCCACGCATATGGCAGCTACGGCGATTGGTTTCCGCAGCTTGTTATGGACAAGGGTACCGACATTTCAAAGTGCGATAACCTTGACATAAGACCGTATATTGACAATATGCCCGAATGTATGGCGGCTGCCGATTTGGTTATATGCCGTGCAGGCGCAATTACATTAAGTGAGATTCAGGCAATGGGCAAGCCTGCAATTCTTATCCCATCGCCGAATGTTGCGGAGAATCATCAGTTCCACAACGCAATGGCTCTTGTAAATGCAGGAGCCGCCGAGATAATTGAGGAAAGCGAGCTTACGGGCGACCTTCTTATGCATAAGGCGGATTCGATGCTCCAAAGCCCCGAAAAGCTGCGTAAAATCGGTGAAAACTCACGCAAAATGGCTATTACGGACGCAAACGAACGCATATATTCCGTAATCAAAAAGATACTTAAGCTTGCCTGACAGTCACGACAAATACATTCTCACATAGAATATAAGGGTATTCTTTTTAAGAGGGTGTTACGGTGTCTAAACTGCTTGTTAAAGGACGGCAAAAGCTTAGCGGCGACGCATACGTCCAAGGGGCAAAAAACAGCTCATTGCCGATTCTTGCGGCTTCAATTCTTACAAAGGGCGAAAGCGTAATATTTAACTGTCCCAATCTTTCGGATATTGAGGCATCCGTCGGAATTTTGCGTTATCTCGGATGCAGAGCGGAGCGCAGCGGCCATACCTTGATTGTCAAGACGGATTCGGTGAACAGATCCGATATTCCCGATGAGCTTATGCGCAGAACGAGAAGTTCCATAGTATTTTTGGGTGCGGTGCTTGCACGCACCGGACGTGCAAAGCTTACTTTCCCCGGCGGCTGTGAAATAGGACTTCGCCCGATAGATATGCACCTGAAAGCACTCAGAGAATTGGGAGCGGTTATAAAAGAAAAGCGGGGCTGTCTTGATTGCTCTGCACCGTATGGACTGAAGGGCGCAAAAATATCTCTGTCGTTTCCGAGCGTGGGAGCAACGGAAGATACAATGATTGCCGCCTGCCTTGCAAGCGGCACAACTACAATAACAAATGCGGCAAGAGAACCTGAAATTGTTGATCTTGCCGATTATCTCAATAAATGCGGTGCAAGAATCTACGGTGCAGGCGAGGGTGTGATCGTTATTGACGGTGTGACCTCGCTTGAAGGGGCAGGTCATACGATAATCCCCGACCGAATTGTTGCGGCAACGCTTATGTCGTGTGCGGCGGTAACAGGCTCGCAGATTAACCTGAAAGGTGTTATAGGCAGTCACCTTGAATCGGTTATTCCGGTTTTTGAGGAGGCGGGCTGTACCGTAAAAATTAAAGACGGCGAAATGAACTTTGTTTCGCCAAAACGCCTGAAAGCAATGCGCCTTGTACGTACTATGCCTTATCCGGGCTTCCCGACCGACGCCCAGGCACCCTTGCTTGCCTGTGCCTGCATAGCGGACGGAACATCTGTTTTTATTGAAAACATTTTTGAAAACCGCTACCGCCATACAAGCGAGCTTGTGCGTATGGGCGCAAATATAAAAACCGAGGGAAGAGTCGCAGTCGTTGAGGGTGTTCAGGGGCTTTACGGTGCTTCGGTGGAGGCTACCGAGCTGCGAGGTGCGGCGGCACTTGTTGCGGCAGGTCTTTGTGCGGAGTCGGACACCGAGATAAGCGGAATAAAATATCTTGAGCGTGGCTACGAAAATTTTGAACTTACGCTTTCGTCGCTTGGCGCAGATATAAAAAAAGTATGAAAATTGATATATTAACGGAAAGCATTGATTATATTTGAAAACAAGGAATAATAAAAAGGGGGGGATCTGTTATGTCGGGAAATAAATCTTTAAGTTCAAAAGAGAGAAAACAGCTTGCAAAGCAACGCAAGGACTCTGCAAAGCAGGCTCAGGAATTCCATAAAAAGCAAAAGAAGAAAGCAGAAAGATCCTCCGCACCTAAAAAGAAGAAACCGTCGGGAAAAATAGAAAAGGCGGTAAATTCGAATCCAAACAGAAATGCATATGAAAATATCAGCCGTGAAGAAAAATACAGGCGAGAGAGCGAGGAAAGAATAAGAAACCTCCGCCCTCACGATTTTGAGGACGGCTATTACATAGATGAATACGGCGCAAGAAAAAAGCAGGAACGCAGGGCAAAAGAGATACGCAAGCAGGAAAACGAGGTTATCCGCAGAAACAAAAAGCCGCTTACCCGCAAGCAAATCAGACGCAAGCGCATTTTGATTTCGGTCGGAATAATCCTTGCCGTGCTTGTAATCGGAGCAATTTTGAGCCTTACCGTGTTGTTTAAAACCGAGAAAATTGATGTTGAGGGCGATGAATACTATTATGACGATCAGATAATAGCGTTCAGCAATGTGAATTTACAGCAAAATATTTTTATAGCCGCTTTTGGCGGAACTCCCGATAAAATAGTTGAAAATTTACCTTATGTTGAAAAAGCGGAGATCGGGTTTGCGATTCCCGATACTGTTACAATAAAAATAACAGACGCAGTTCCGTCATATGTTATCAAAGACGGCAACAATTACCTGCTGATAAGCTCAAAGGGGCGAATCCTTGATACTCTTACAGAGAACAGCGATAATCTTCCGGAGCTTACCTGCGGTGAGCTAAAGTCAAAGGAAATCGGTGATTATGTCAGCTTCAGCGACGATAACGTTCCCGATATTCTTCAGGAGGTTGCCGAAAGCCTGAAAAATAATGACGTCGAAAAGATAACCGGTTTTGATGTTACGGATACCGCAAACATAACGCTTGATTATGACGGAAGAATAAAGATAAACATCGGATTGCCCGAGGATATTGATTATAAAATCAGGACTGCAATGACCATAATCAACGAAAAACTTGACCCGAATAATACCGGCACAATTTCGGGAACTCTTGATGTTTCAACCTGTAACACCAATAAAATGTCCCATTACAAGCCGTCGCCGACGACTGCTCCCGCAACAACAGAGCCGACCTCTGCCGCAACGACAGCCGCAGAATCATACAGTGATAATAATTATTATTGGGACGGAAACACCGCAAATGATTATTCAAATAATTACGGCGATTATTCTGATAATAACGGTTATTATGGCGATACTAACTCATATAACAACAATTATTACGGTTATGATAACTCATACGGCAACGGCTATTACGGAGATAACAATTCCTATAGTAACGGTGATTATTACGGTAATGACAACAACTACTACGGTAACGGCGGCGCAGCAGAGTAATCGGGAAGTTTACAGGAATGATTTTTCTTTGACAGAAACAAATGTAATAAATTTGTAATAAATTTAAAGAAAAATGATTAAAAGCATTGATATTTCTGCAAAAGTATGTTAGTATATATTCTATAAAACTGTATTATAAGTTATTATGCGATTTTATCGGAGATTTGTTCCGTATAACATAAGGAGGACGTGCAAAAATGGCTTTTGAATTGGAACTGGAAAACGAGTATATGCCTAAAATTAAAGTAATCGGTGTCGGCGGAGGCGGCGGAAACGCCGTAAACCGTATGGTAGCTATGGAAGTTAAGAACGTTGAGTTTATTGCAGTTAATACAGACGAACATGTTTTAAGACTTTCAAAGGCTTCTCAAAAGGTGCAGATCGGCGAAAAGCTTACAAAGGGTAAGGGCGCAGGTTCAATGCCCGGAATCGGACAGAGCGCCGCCGAAGAAAGCAAGGATGAAATAGCAGGCTTGCTTAAAGACACGGATATGGTATTTGTTACCGCAGGTATGGGCGGCGGCACAGGTACAGGAGCTGCTCCCGTAGTTGCAAAAATTGCAAAAGATATGGGAATTCTTACAGTTGGCGTAGTTACAAAGCCGTTTGCCTTTGAGGGAAAAAGAAGAATGACTCAGGCTGAACAGGGCATTGCCGAGCTTTCTGCTTGTGTTGACTCACTTATCATAGTGCCTAACGAAAGATTAAAATATGTTTCCGATCAGAGCATCACTCTGCAAAACGCATTTGCGATAGCCGACGATGTATTAAGACAGGGTGTTCAGAGTATCTCTGATCTTATCTTACTTCCGGGTCTTGTAAACCTTGACTTTGCCGATGTAACTTCGGTTATGAAGGATGCAGGCTATGCTCATATGGGTATGGGCAGTGCATCGGGCAAGGATAAGGCAACAGTTGCTGCCGATATGGCAATTTCAAGTCCGTTACTCGAAACCTCTATTGACGGAGCAAAGGGTCTTATCATTAACATTACCGCATCGTCAGATGTAAGTCTTGACGATATTGATACAGCTTCAACAATGATAAAGGACAAGGTATCCGAAGATGCAAACATTATCTGGGGTGCTGTTATTGATGAGAAAATGGATGACGAAATGAGCGTTACCGTTATTGCAACGGGCTTTAACGCCGACGGTCAGCCGAATAAAGAAACCAAAAAATCGGATGCAAATGATTCTGTTATTATTGAAAACAAGGACGATACTACTTCAACCAAGGATAAAACCGAGGATGAGGACGATACGTTCTATGACATTATGTCAATTTTCAATAAATAATTTATATTGATCTGATACATACTTGACTGACACCGCTTCGTTGTGAAGCGGTGTTTTTGCGTTTGATTTTATTAAATCTACAAAGCTTTTCAGCGTACAACCGAATAAAACGCAACAGGTACAGGATTCCGTGTAATAATCATTTTTGCCGTTTCATATAAATTATCGGTGGTAATATATGAAACGTATGCTTTGTGCATTTGTCGTTGTGTTGCTTGCGGCAGTCGGAGCAATGACCCAGTTCGCCGGCAAGGAAACGAAAAACAGCTATATAAAATATGTGGAGTTTAATGTTACAAGCGAGGCTTTAAGACAGGCGACAGAGCTTGATATAAACAGCCATGATGAAGATACAAAGCTTGATTACATAACCCTGCTTGCATATCTCGGGGCAAAATACGGTGGAGATTTTACAAAATATAAATACGCCGATATGACCGAATTTGCCGAAAAACTCAAAGACGGCGAAAGCGTTGATAAGCTGACAAAGGATATGAAGCTTTTTGAATATTACAAAGACGCCTACACTGCCGTGCTTGACGGAATGGTGGGCGAATACACCGAGGAACATTCCGATGACAGTGGCAACACTGTTTCGGAAGAAAAATACGGTATCCGTTGGTTTTCGCCTATCGCAAAGAGCTTCCCCTGTTCAAGCTATGATGATTTCGGAGCGGAGAGGACCTACGGCTACAAGCGTCCGCACCTCGGTCACGATATTATGGCGGCAGTCGGAACTCCGGTTATTGCGGTCGAATCGGGAAAGGTTGAGTGTATGGGCTGGAATCAATACGGCGGCTGGCGAATCGGCATCCGTTCGTATGATACAAAGCGGTACTGGTACTATGCCCATCTTAGACAAAACAGACCTTTTGCTGAGGGCTTGCACGAGGGGGACGAAGTAGAAGCGGGAGATGTTATCGGCTACGTCGGCAGAACCGGCTACAGCGCAACCGAAAACACCAACGGAATCGAAACTACCCACCTGCATTTGGGGCTTGAGCTTGTGTTTGACGAAAGCCAAAAAGAGAGCAATAACGAAATATGGATAAATCTTTATGCGATAACAAATGTGCTTGAGTCGCACCAAAGTTCTGTTGTCCGCAACAGCGAAACAAAAGAATTCACACGTTTGCAGTAAAATAATGAATAAAACATAAAAATACATAAAAAAGTAAAAAAATAACTTTTTCTTAACAAAATAAACCTAATAAAGTATAATCTTAACTGCTATAAATTATAAGGAGAGTAGAATAATTAAAAAAATAGCACTTGCAATTATTGCAGTCGTTCTTGCGGTAACTTCAATTTTTTGTTTTACAGCATGCGGCGACACCCCCGAACAGAAACTTCAAAACTACATTGAATCTGAATAATTCCAAACACAACTCAGTTTAATGTAATCTTCATTTGAGTCAACAATGGACATTGATGTTAAGGCAGAGGGCGAAAAGCTTATTATGCAGTTTGACTACAAGCAGGATATTCCCGACAGCGCTGTTGACACAATCAAATCGGTTCTTAAAAGAACTTTGATTCAAACAGCGGAGTCTTTGTGAACATTGCCGATACAATTAAAAGGAAGTCGGTATTGAAAATCCTGAGGTCATTATTGAAATCAACACTAATGACGGCACAAACCTTATTACACAAACCTACGGTGCGTCAGAGTAATTTAAATCGTAGCAGCGTTTGCAACTGATTGAAGAGCTTTATTTTGTCACAAAGCGGATTGTCATTTTGACAGTCCGCTTTTATTTTTGCGTATATTTTTAGACAAATTATTTGTGAATCTGCGCTTGAATTTCTACGGCGTTTTATGTAATTCGACAGTTGACGTAATGTCGTTAATAGGATAGAATAAAGATTACGGAATTTAAATTACTTTAATAATTTAGTCTGCGGGAGGGGGAAAAGAAGTGGTATTTTCAAGCCTTGTGTTTTTGTTTGCTTATCTTCCGTTTACACTGCTTGCGTATTATCTTGTGCCAAGACAGGGACGGAATATTTTTCTGTTTATAGTAAACTTGATTTTTTACGGCTGGGGCGAGCCAAAGCTCGTTCTGCTTATGGTGTTTAACATCTTTTTCAATTACCTTGGCGGATATCTTGTAGATAAATACCGCATGGATCAAAAAAAGAAAAAGCTGTTTTTGGTGCTTACCTGCATACTTGACATCGGTATTCTTGCGGTGTTCAAATATACGGGTATGATAACCGATACGTTAAATATGCTGCCGTTTTTGAATATTCCCGATCTGCAAATCAGCCTGCCGATCGGAATCAGCTTCTATACATTCCAGACAATGAGCTATGTTGTTGACGTTTACCGTGACGATGCTCCTGTTTCCAAAAACTTTATCGACTTCGGAACTTATGTTGCACTGTTTCCTCAGCTCATCGCCGGTCCTATTGTACGTTACCGTGATGTTGCATATCAGCTCAAGCACCGCCGTGAAACGCTTGAACAGTTTACAAGAGGCGTAATGCTTTTTGCAATAGGCTTGGGTAAAAAGGTGCTGATAGCAAACCAAATGGGCACGCTGACAACGGCGATATTTTCCACTACCGACCAAAACGGCGTCGTCGGTACCTGGGTAGGAATCATAGCTTATACGTTTCAGATATATTTTGACTTTTCGGGTTATTCGGATATGGCGTGCGGCTTGGGAAATATGCTCGGATTTGAGTTTCTCAAAAACTTTAACTATCCGTATATTGCAAAATCAATTACAGATTTTTGGCGCAGGTGGCATATTTCACTGTCAACGTGGTTTAAAGAGTATGTTTACATTCCTCTCGGCGGAAACCGCAAGGGTGTAAAACGACAGATAATCAATCTGCTTATAGTCTGGGGACTGACGGGACTTTGGCACGGTGCTTCATATAACTTTATCCTTTGGGGACTTTATTACGGCGTGCTGCTGATACTCGAAAAATTTGTGCTTAAAAGGTTTTTGGATAAGCTGCCGTCAGCCGTTCAACACATATACACTATGTTTATCGTAATTATCGGCTGGGGCTTGTTCTACTTTACCGATATGGGACAGCTCGGAGAATTTTTGACCGACCTGTTTAATTTCGGCAACGGAATTTGCGGCGATCAGGCTCTGAATCTTATTCTCAGCTATCTGCCTGTTCTTATTGCCGCTGCTTTGGCAAGCACTCCGATTGCCGCAAAGCTCTTCACCCGAGTTCAAAACACAAAATTAATATGGATTCCCGAAACGCTTTATTGTACGTTCATATTCTTGATCAGCACGGCAAGCCTTGTTGACCAGAGCTACAATCCGTTTTTGTATTTCAGATTTTAAGGAGGTAAAGTATGTCTGACTCCGATAACAGAAGCAAATTAGGCAAATATGTGCCTGCGTTTGTTTTTATAGTATTCATATTCGGAATGGCGATATGGTTTTTGTTTGCGCCGAAAAGCGACTACAGCTCCTCCGAAAAACGCTACCTCCAAAAATTCCCCGACGTTACCTTTGAAAGCGTTGAAAGCGGAAAATTCGGCAGTGAATTTGAAACCTTTTTTGCCGACCATTTTCCGAGCAGAAATTTTTGGGTAGGGCTTAACGCCTATTATACTCTTTATACCGGTAACAACGGCGCAGGCGGCGTTTATGACTGCAAAAACGGTTACCTTATAAACAAACCTGTTTCAACCGAAAACAGGCTTTATGCAAATACCGATACTATTGTGAACTTTAAAGAGAATATTGACGTACCCGTAACGGTTATGCTTGTTCCGTCAACCGGATATATTGCTGAAGATGTGCTTCCGCCTATACACGATAAGTACAACGACGACGAGTATATTGATAACGTTTCTAAGAAGCTTTCCGATAACGGTTTATCCTTTGTCGATTTGCGAGATAAATTCAAGAGCGCTTATTCGGACGGTATGCAGCTTTATTACAAGACCGACCATCACTGGACGACAGAGGGCGCATATACGGCTTATGAAGAGCTTTGCAAACAGCTTGGCATAACTCCTGCCGCAAAAGAAAAGTTCAACGTAGAAGCATATCCGGGCTTTTACGGTACAACATATTCAACGAGCGGTTTTTGGTTTACTCAGCCCGATACCATAGAGGTTTGGAACAATCCCGACAATACGGAAAACAATATCGGCGTTAAAATTACCGAGAGCGGCGATACGAAGGAATACAACTCAATGTTTTTCTATGATCATATCGACGAGGACGACAAGTATCCCGTGTTCCTTGACGGCAACCACGCCCTTACCGAAATCACTAACTCAAATGCAAAGGGCGGAACTCTTTTGATGGTTAAAGACAGCTTCGGTCATTGCCTTGCTCCGTTCCTTGCGGAAAATTACAGCAAGATCGTTATGGTCGATATGCGTTACTACAAAATGAGCGTGTCCGACCTGATTAAGGCTGAAAATCCCGAACAGGTATTGTTTATGTACGGTGTTGATAATCTTGCAACCGATACCGACATAGCTTGGATAAAATAAAATCACACATAAAAAAGGGACTGGCGCATTTATATGCAGAAAGCGTTTTCTTCGCTCTGTGCTAAATGCGACAAGTCCCTTTAAACTTTTGCCGTAAAGTTATTTCTTTGTGTTGTATGCAATCTCGCTGAGCTTATCAATGATCTCGCCGAAGCCGTATGTGAAGAAACTGCCGAGCCATGAAGCAATCGAACCTCCGATGATGTAGATAGCACCCATAACTATTTCTGAAACGTCAACGTTTCCCTCTGAAAAAGCAGCGACAATTGTCAGAACTCCGAGCAGAACCGAAGTGATAATGCCTAACCAGCACACAACCTTTGACAATGTTTTGATTTTGCTTCCAATGTTTTTAAACATAAAAATACCTCTTTCTTTTTACAGTGAACGAAATATTATATCTGCACTGCATTAATAATATAATTTTAACATAATAGTATTATTTGTCAAACTACAGCTTTGTAATTATTCACTAAAACAATGTAGCAGTTTGTCAAATATATGGGATTAAATACTATATTTTTTGTTTTTTTAAAATACTAATTAAATTGTTTTACTTGATAAAAGCACTTTTATGTGTTAAAATTTTAATGTCTAAAATTGTACGGCTTAACAGGAGGCTGTAAAGATGAATTCAAAATTAAAGAATGATGCGACCGACTTTTTATTCGACGCAATATTATCGCTTGACAATAAGGAAGAATGTTACCGATTTTTTGAAGATTTATGCACAAGCGCCGAGCTAAAGGCTATGTCGCAAAGGCTTGTTGTTGCAAAAATGCTGACAGAAAAAAAGGTGTATACAGAAATTGTAAAGGACACAGGCGCTTCGACCGCAACTATCAGCCGTGTAAAGCGTGCGTTGTTTGACAATGACACTTACGGCTATACATTGGTGCTTGACAAGCTTTTGGACGGCGGTAAAAGCTGATGCCCGGTTATAATTCTTTTGCAAGGTTCTATGACGGCCTTATGGAGGACGCCGAGTACGGCAAACGCTGCGACTATATATTGGAATCGGCAAAACGCCTAAACCACAAAATGGGGCGAACTCTCGACCTTGCGTGCGGAACGGGCAGCCTTACCCGCGAACTCAAAAAACACGGAATTGATGTGTTCGGTGTTGACGCAAGCGCAGATATGCTGACTGAGGCAATGCAGAAAAATTATGACGAGCAGACGGATATTTTCTATGTCAATCAGGAGATGCAAAGCCTTGACCTCGGCGAAATGATAGATACCTGCGTGTGTACGCTTGACAGCATTAATCATATAACCGACGCCGATATTTTACAGCAGGCGTTTTGCAGGCTCTCAGAGCATATGGAGAGCGGCGGACTTTTTATTTTTGATGTAAATACTATTTACAAGCATAGAGAAGTGCTTGCCGATAATGCGTTTGTAGCAGAAAATGAAGATGTGTTTTGTGCGTGGCAAAATGAGCTTGACGAAGATGATACAGTGAATATATATCTTGACTTTTTTGAGCGTGACGGCGAGGCTTATCACCGTTTTCAGGAGTGCTTCAGCGAGCGTGCCTATTCGCAGGAGCAGCTGCAAAATATGCTTAAAAACGCAGGCTTTGAAACTGTCGAATTTTATGACGACCTTAGTTTTGACGCACCAAAAAACGACTCACAGCGTATAATATGCGTTGCAACAAAGACTTGAAAGGATAAAATTATGGATAAAATAATTCGCTGTATCACAAGTGACGGCGCAGTAATGGCGTCTGCTATTGATGCGTCCGATATTGTATTCACGGCAAAGAAGCTGCACGGGCTTTCACGCTGTGCAACAGCGGCACTCGGCAGACTTTTGTGTGCAGCCTCAATAATGGGTGCGATGCTCAAGCAGAAGAATGCGTTTGTCAACCTGACAATAAAGGGCGGCGGCGAGCTTGGCGCAGTTGTGGCAATAAGCGACAGCCACGGCAACGTCAGAGGATATGCGGATAATCCCGACTGCCCGACGGAGTATTATGACAACGGCAAGATAAATGTCGCAAAGGCTGTCGGCAAGGACGGAATGTTGACGGTAATGCGTGATTACGGAACGGGAGAGCCGTATGTTGGTCAGGTAGAGATACTGAGCGGCGAAATAGCCGAGGACATAACAAATTATTATGCAACAAGCGAACAGATACCCTCTGCCTGCGCTTTGGGTGTGCTTATAAACAAAGACGACGGCGAGGTTATGCTTGCCGGGGGGCTGCTTATTCAGCTTTTGCCGGGTGCCGACGATTCTGTAATAGATAAAATAGAAAAGAATGTTGCAAAACTTGAGCCTGTTACAACAATGCTTGCAAAGGGAATGTCTATACTTGATATATGCAAAACCGCACTTGAGGGCTTTGAAGTTGAGGTGCTTGACGAATATCCCGTGAATTATGCCTGCGCCTGTTCAAAACAAAAGCTTGAAAGATATTTTTGCACACTTTCAGATGATGATATACGCTCCTTGAAGGACAGTAACGGTGAAATTGAAGCCGTGTGCCACTTTTGCAACAAGAAATATGTTTTTAATCGGGAAGATATTGACAGGATAATTAAGGAGAAAAACAATTTAGAAAACCCCGACGACAAATAATATTGAGTAATTCGTTAATTCCCAAAGAAATGCGACTTGGAGTTTTACTGTTGCATTTCTTTGGGAATTAACTTAATCATTTTTATTTTACGCTTTATTATAAAAAAGTTGTTATATATTATAATTTGAGTTATAATTATAATCTGAGTGCAAGTTCTGCTTTCTGCAAGCAAAGCAGAGTGTTGATCCGATTTAAACAACTTGATTTTTGAGGGAAAAGCCATGGAAAACGAAAGCCTGCTCCAACTTGAGGGAGTTGTTGAAAATATAGTTTACAGGAATGAACAAAACGGATATACCGTGCTTGAAATTGCTGACGGCGATGATGCGATTACCGCAGTGGGCATTGTTCCGCAGGTAAATGTCGGCGACACCGTAAAGCTTACAGGCTTTTACACCACCCACAAAATATACGGCAAACAGTTTTCGGTTAAGGCGTGCGAGCTCTGCCGTCCGACCGAAAGCACAGATATTCTAAGATACCTGTCCTCGGGCGCAATTAAGGGAATCGGCGCAGTTACCGCACAAAGACTTGTTTCCGAGTTTGGCGAAGCAACGCTTGACGTTATGGAAAATCAGCCCGAAAGAGTCGCAAGGTTAAGAGGAATTACAGAAAGCAAAGCCCTTAACTTTTCCGTTCAGTTAAAAACGAATACGGGTATCCGCACTCTTATGCTGTATCTCGGCGAATACGGAATTTCAAACAGCTCGGCGGTTAAGATATTTAGTTCGTTTGGAAATCAAAGCGTTGAGAGAATAAAAAACAATCCCTACATAATTTGCAACGGTGAGTTTGGTGTAACATTTGACACTGCCGACTTTATAGCGAAAAAAGAAAATCTTGAACCCGAAAACAGCGTAAGACTGCGTGCCGGAATTACATATATCCTCAGACACAACGAGCAAAACGGACACACCTGTTTGCCAAGACATAAGCTTGCCGAAATTTCCTCCGATATGCTCGGCGTAGAAATCGGCAGGATCACCGAATGTATGGATGAAATGATTTTTGACCGTTCACTTATCGGCGACAAGCTCAACGGTGAGGACTTTGTTTTTACGCCTCAGCTTCATCTTACAGAAACATACATTGCTTCACGGATTAAGCTGATGCTCGGATTTCAATCCGAAAAAATCTGCGATATAGATAAAGAAATTCAAATCTGCGAAAAGAATGACGGTATCAAATATGCCGACCTTCAAAAGCAAGCGGTAACCTCGGCGCTCACCGAAGGTATGCTCGTTATGACGGGCGGTCCCGGCACAGGAAAGACCACCACACTGAACGCAATTATAAGCATACTTAACCGCAAAGGTAAAAAGGTACTTTTGTCTGCCCCGACAGGGCGTGCCGCACAAAGAATAAGCGAGGTTACGGGATTTGAAGCAAAAACCCTGCATCGTCTGCTTGAGGTAAGCTGGGACAAGCAGGATAATCCGGTTTTTAATAAAAATGAAAGAAACCAACTGAAATGCGACGCACTCGTTATTGACGAGGTTTCAATGGTGGACTCCTATATTTTTGAGAGCGTTATGCGCGCTCTTCCGCTCGGGTGCAAGCTTATTCTTGTCGGAGATTCCGACCAGCTTCCGTCAGTCGGACCGGGGAACGTGCTTGGCGACCTTATCGACAGCAACGTGATTCCCGTAATAAGGTTAAACGAGATTTTCAGGCAGGCTCAACAAAGCCTGATTGTCACCAACGCACACAAAATTGTAAACGGTGATTTGCCTGAGCTTTCAAGCACAAGCAAAGACTTTTTCTTCATACACAAGACAAACAAAACCGACGTTTCCGAAACCATACTTGACCTCTGCTCACGCAGACTGCCAAAAGCCTACGGATATTCTCCGTTTGAAAACATACAGGTGCTTTCTCCGTCAAAAAAAGGCGAGCTTGGTACTTCGGAACTCAACCGCAAGCTTCAGGCTCGGCTCAACCCAAAAGATGAAGACAAACCCGAAGTTACTATCGGTTCAAAGACCTTTCGCACGGGCGACAAGGTTATGCAGGTAAAGAACAATTATGAAATACGTTGGTGTAAGGATAACGGCGAAACAGGCGAAGGCATTTTTAACGGCGACATCGGTTTGATTGAAAAAATAGACAAAAAGGCAAAGTCAATAAAAATTAATTTTTATGATAAGACCGCCGTTTTGACCTATGACTACGCTTCCGAACTTGATTTTGCTTATGCCGTAACCGTACACAAGAGCCAAGGCAATGAATTTGACGCTGTTGTTATACCCATGTTTTCCGGTCCTCCTCAGCTGTATTACCGAAACCTGCTCTATACAGCTGTTACAAGGGCAAAGAAAACGCTTGTTCTTGTCGGAATTCCTCAAACTGTCGAATATATGGTAAACAACAACCGCCGCACAAAAAGGTACAGCGGACTAAAGGAATTTTTACTGCGTGATGACACAATCTATTAAAAGAAACAAATTTTGCAATTTAATTAAGGATATTTTCTTTCCCGTAAGGTGTCCCTACTGTCAAAAGGTTATCGACAGAAACGATTATGCGTGCAATGACTGCAAAAAGCTTTTTCCTCAAACGTCACTCAAAAAGTACGCCGCAGGCGGTTATTTATGCTCCGCACCTTTTCCTTATAACGGAATATATGCGGGAGCCGTCAAGCGGTTTAAGTTTTCAAACCGTGCAGGATATGCAAAACAGCTTGCATTTCCCATTGTGCAAAGTATTCTTGAGATTCACGGCAATACACATTTTGACATCATCACCTGCGTCCCGATGCATAAAACAATGCTCAAACAAAGGCGGTACAATCAAGCGGAACTTCTGGCAAGAGAATGTGCGGAAATTATGGATATTCCGTATATTGATACGCTTGAAAAATTTAAAATGAACAAAGCTCAGCACTCAATAAAGGCTGCGGAACGTGAAAAAAACGTAAAGGGCGTTTACAGAGCAGTTGACAAGAATTCTTTGCAGGGGAAAAGCATATTGATAATAGATGATATAATAACCACGGGACACACCTTGGGAGAATGTTCAAGAATATTGGTGAAAAACGGCTGTAAGGACGTTAAATGTGCTGTTTTATGCAGTGTTGTCATCGACTAATATTTTCTTGAATATCGAAGCATATTATAATATAATAATTAGTGAAATGCGAACATAAGGATGTGATATTATGGATATAGCTATTGATTTGGGTTCGGACAGAACCCGTGTATTTATAGAAAACAAAGGCAAGGTACTTGATGAAGCAAGCGTTGTAACCTATGACGTTGATACAAACGAGATTTACGCCGTAGGCGACAAAGCCTATGCTATGATAGGCAAAACGCCTGCCGGAGTAAAGGCGGTACACCCGCTTGACAGCGGCGTTATAGCTCAATCGGAGCTTGTCGAAAATATGGTATCTATACTTTTGGGAGAGGTTTGCTCGGTTAAGATAGTTAAACCGAGAGTAGTCACCGCCATTCCGTGCGACGTTACGGAGGTTGAAAAGCGCGCCGTTGTAAACGCCGTAAGCTCATTCGGAGCAAGAGGCGTATACTTTATCGAAAGCCCGAAAGCTGCGGCTATGGGCTGCGGAATTGACATAACAAGCCCACACGGAGTGTTCATTGCAGACATCGGCAGCGGAACAGCCGACATTGCGGTTTTGTCGCTGGGAGGAATATCGGTCTCAAAAAGCATTAAACACGCAGGCAAAGCAATGGATGATGAAATTGTAAAATATATTCGCAAAAAGTACAATCTTATCATAGGCACAAATATGGCTGAAGCGTGCAAAAAATCAGTTGGATGTGTAAAAGTGCCCGACGAACTAAAAACCTTTAAGGTCAAGGGCAGAGACGCCGTAAGCGGCTTGCCGAGATTCGTTGAAGTCACATCAGCCGAAATTAAAGTCGCTATAGAAGAAATTGCAAACGGGATAGTAAACGCAATAAAGGATGTCCTTGAAAAAACTCCTCCCGAGCTTATCGGCGATATTTATACCGACGGAATTATCCTTACGGGCGGTCTTGCAAAACTGACGGGGCTTGCAAAGGTTATCAGCGAAGCAACAAAGCTCAGGGTAAGGGTGCACAAATATGCGTCGGATTGCGTTATAATGGGCTGCGGCAGAGCAATAGGATATATTGGAAGTGCCGATGCGGAAAACGGAATTTCACCTGTTTTGGCGGCATATTAACAAGAAATATCGGGGTGATAAAAATGAAATCAATACTGATAAAGGATACTACCCGTGAAGAACGGATTGAAATTATAAGGAAATCACTTTTTTCCTGCGGAACAGAATGTGAATTTTGTAACGGCTGTGACAATATGGGCGGCGGCAGAACAGACACGATATACAAGCCCTATATCGATGGCGAAAAGGAAATTTCAGAGATTAACGCTGAGTTCAACAGCGGACTTGTAAGAGGATAAATATAACGACAGCTTATTTAAATATAATCTAAGTGCAAAGGTGTCCGCCGAGGACCTTACAGTTACTTCTATACCGTAACAAGCAGAATATAATTGCATTAAGAATTAAATCAAAACAACTCTCCGCTTTTTGATGAGCAAAGCTTGCAGCAGATTGCTAACAGTGCAAAGGAGCGTTAGCTGCTGTTTTGAGGTTATATAAATATGTTAAAGAAACTTTTGTCGGTTGCTTTTACAATTTTATTTATCATTTCAACCACGCTGTATGAGGTCAATTCTGTCTCGAATTATGATTTAAGTGTTTTAAAGAATTGCCGAGCGGTTTTTTCTTACAGCGAAAAAAATTGTGCTTACTTTTACGGCTTCTCCGAAGATACGCTGTATTCATCAAAAGTTTCGCCGAGTGTAACAACAAGATATGTCAGCGTAAACGGTTTGATATGCTCGGTATGTCACGACGAAAACAATGCCTATGCCCTGTTTGAACGAAGCGGAAATAATTTTTCCGTGGTAGAAATGAATATGCAAAACGGTGATTGCAGATATTATGATGTCGGCAGACAAAGATACATTCTTTCGACCTCCTTTGCCGTTTCCGACGATGAAATATTTATTATCTGCAACGACAGTGCATATGCGTATGTTGCCGGCTACAATAAAAACGGCGTGAGAAAATTCAAATATGCGTTTGGCGAAAACAATGTCGAAACACTTTTTATAAATGCGTCTGCATCATATGCAAAGCTGTCCGACGGCGATATTTACAGCATAGGAAACGGCAGGCAAAAATTCTGCACCAATATTGATTACTGCGACAAATTCTGTAATGCGGGCGCAGGCTATATTTTTACCGAGGATAATCGGCTTGTCACGCTTGGCGATAATACAAGCCGATACACTTACGATGTCGGATTTTATCAGATTGTTAAAAGCGGCGGCATAACATTTTATATAAACGGCAGCGATGTGTGCACCTCGGACGGCGGTGTTTACAGTTGTTCGGGAGCAAAAATGATAGCTGCCTCAAGTGAGGAATTGGCGGTACTCAACAGTGAGAACGAGTGTTATGTTGCAGACATTTCCGAGAGGAATGATAACAAAATCAAACCCGATGGCGACGGCAAAATCGGAAAAAGCGATAATGTCAAAAGTCTTGGGAAAACATATTGGATAAAGGACGGTATTTTGTACGGAGTTGAAAGCGGAACAACCGCAGCTCAGATGAAAAGCAAAATTTCGGACAGTATCAGTATATTTAACCGTGACGGAGATGAAGTAAAAAGCGGAAAAATCAAAACGGGATATGAATTGATTTTCTCGGACAAAAGCTATCCCATATCCGTCAGAGGCGATGTTACCGGTGAGGGAAACGTCAACACAACAGATATAAGAACGATTATGAAACACTTTGTAGGGCTTGAAGAAATGAACGGAATATTTTTTGCTTCCGCAGACTTTAATTTTGATGATAGTGTTGATAACAGAGACCTTGTATTGATTGCCCAAAAATATGAAAATGAAAAGCAGTAATGACACCTTCTGCTCAAGTCCGTAAAAAGCGGACAATGAAAAATGACCTCAGCAGGGAATATGGCTTTTTGAAAAGTTATCAGAATTCAACATAAAAAGAGGTTAAGCATTAGAAAAAATTGCTTAACCTCTTTGTTGTTTTAATAATAGAAAAATCTTTGTGCTACGGTGTAATAAAGTTTAAAAATATATTATCTTGTTTCCTTGAAAATCGGCAGGCAAACTGAAACGACTGCAAGTTTGGCAGTAAGTTTGACTGCATTTTATCTTGTTTTAACTTAATTCAAAATTACTCAACTGAATTTTTGAAATCTCAAAAACCCAGTGTTTAAGCCACTTTTAAGGCGTTTTAAGTAATTTTGACAAAAAATAAAAGGCGGTTAAAAACCACCTTTTTGGTCGAGGTGACAGGACTTGAACCTGCGGCATCTTGGTCCCAAACCAAGCACTCTACCAAACTGAGTTACACCTCGAAATCTGTCGGTATCCGACAGCTTTTTTATTATATATTATGTTTTAAAATTTGTCAACTGTTATTTCTGTTGCAGACGAGCACGGCTTTAATCATCTATCGGTTACAAAACAGACAATCTTGAATACAGATCTGCGGCAGAATTTATATATGCCTTACAGTTAAACTGATTGGCGTCTTCAACGCTCTTAAAGCCCAATCCGTACAGCACGGCTACAAAATCCATTCCAACTGACTGCGCTCCGTATGCATCAACACTGCTGTCACCTACAAGCACGCTGTCCTCAACGGAAACACACAAATTGTCGCACGCCTGCCTTATCAGGTCACATTTGTTGAGATTTGTTCCGACATCGGTCGCACAAACAACGTCAAAAAGCCTGCCTATATCTTCATGATTCGTAAGCATATCGTTTACATATCGTTTGTTTTGCTGTGTAGCTATTGCAAGCTTACAGCCGCACTCCTTAAGCTTTTTAAGCGATGACTCTATCCCCTCATAAATCAAAAGCATTTCTTCGCCCTTTTGAGAATAAAGTTTGCTGTAATTGTTTACGGCGTATTCAATTTCGTCCGCTTTCATTCCGTAGAGCTTTTCAAAGCTCTGTTCAAGCGTAAGACCTATTGTGTAACAAAGAGCATCGCGGGCAATAGGAGGATAACCCATTGCTGCTGCGGTCGTATTAAAACAATAAAGCGTTCCCGGCGAAGTGTCGGCAATGGTTCCCTCAAATCCGAAGATTATCAGCTTTTTCATAATATCACCTCAGATATACTTTCGAATGTTAGGATAGTCAATTTTACATAAAACACATAACTAATAAAATTTCCGATATACATAATTCTATCTAAGCAAAGCTTGCGACAGATTGCATTTAAATTATACCACCTGATTTAAATAAATACAATACTTTTCATTTGACATTGTTTATAATACGGTATAAAATTATTGTATGCAATAAATTATGAAAGGTTATTATTATGTCTCATATTCAAAACAGAAGTACCGAATCTATACCGGAACACCCAAAATATCAAATAAAGAATGCGGTTGTAAACTACTTTCTTTTGCTTATGTTTTCGCTTTTTCCGCTGTATCTTGCTATATTTGCAGACGGGAATTTTCCGTTTATACACTTTGACAACGCCTTTGGAAGTATAAGACACGACAAATATTATCTCTTTCTTATCCTGACAGGAATTTTGCTCGTTGTGGAGGTTATGCTTTTTGTGACCTACAGCGAAAAAACAAAATTGCCCGACAAGCTCGAACATAAAAAAAGTATTTTTTCAACATTTTCATTTGTTGATTACGCAATGCTTGCGCTGCTGCTGACAAGTGCGGTTTCGGCATTATTCTCTCCATACATTCAAACCGCTCTGTTCGGAGAACCGAACGGCAGGAACAACGGTCTTTTGCTGATTGTATTCTATGTTATTGTATATTTTCTGATAACACGGTTTTATTACTATATGGAATACGTTTTTGCGGTGTTCGCCGCAGCGTCAGCCGTTGTATACCTTTTGTCTGTGCTGAACGGCTTTTACATAGATCCGCTCGGCACACTCAGTCTGCTCAGCGCAAAACAAGCTAATGACTTCATTTCAACTATCGGCAACAAAAACCTGCTTTCAAGCTATATTTGTATCTCCTTGCCGATAATTGTATGTATGTCGGTTCATTCCAAAAATAAGATTGCAAGAATAATATATCTTGTTTCGGCCGGCTTTGGCTTTATGTCGCTTATGGTATCCGACAGTGATTCGGGAATACTTGGCATAGGCGTTTTCCTTTCGGTATATCTAATCGTGTATTCACGCAAAATATCAAGGCTCAAAAGATATTTTCTTACGCTCAGCGTTATGCTTGCTTCGGCAAAAATATTAAGGCTGTTTTCACTGCTTATGGGCGACAAATACAAAGAAATCGGCAGTCTTCAGCAGATGTTTGTATTTTCAAATCAGGGATTTATACTTCTGGGAATTTGTGCATTGATTACCGTATTGCTTTATCTTGCAGATTATAAAAAGCCCAACCTTGTTTTGCCGAAAGCTGTTCCTGTTATCCTGTCGGTTTTGCTTGCGGCAGCGGTAATCGGAGTAATTGCGGCAGTGATATATTTCAGTACGGTTGACACAAAAACAAACCTCGGAAGCTTTGAAAGACTGCTGAGGTTCAACGACAAATGGGGTACGCACAGAGGCTATATGTGGATAAGATCCATGCAGATATTCGGCGACGCTTCAATTTGGCAAAAGCTGTTCGGCACAGGTCCGGACACATTTTATTATCCGTTCAGCCCATACTTTGAAGGGTTACAAAAATTCGGCGACAGTTCAACAAACGCCGCACACAACGAATATATAAACTACCTTATCACAACCGGTATTTTCGGACTTGCGGCATACCTTGCGTTTGTCGGAGGAGCAGTTGTAAGAGCTGTAAAAACTGCGGCAAGAAATCCGATTGCTATTGTGTTCATTGCCGCTGTTGCGGGATACTCGGCTCAGGCGTTCGTAAATATCTCTCAGCCTATCACAACACCGCTGTTTATAATTTTTGTGGCATTGTGCGAAGCAGTCAGCAGAAAATCCGCTTTGTCTTATGAGGCGGAAAGCAGAGCTTGTACCGATTTAAATTAAGAAATCACTAAAAAAACGGGGCGCATCAAACGATACGCCTCGTTTTTATCGGAGCAACGCCCTGCTTTCCTGCAAGGAGCAGAGCTTGCGAAAGATTGCAAGCAGTGCAAAGGAGCGTCAGCCCTCGGGTTATATTAAATTTTACCGCTTTTGACCTTGTAAAGTACAACCTTGCCCGACTCAAGCGACTTTTTCACATCAATAATACGTTGATTTGACGAACCGCAAAATTGCAGGCTGATATCATACAGTGCCTGAACAAACTCTCCGTCAACAAGCACGTTGATAAGCGACAGCATTTCATCGGTGTATTCGCACCTTGCACGGCTCTCTGATCTAAGTTCACTGTCGAAAAGATAGCCCGTATAGCACCAAATGGTTTTGTCGGGATACCTTTCTTTTACTCTTTTCAAAAACGGAAGCAAAGCTTTTTGATTTTGCGGTTCAAAAGGCTCTCCGCCCAAAAGCGAAAGTCCGTCGATATAGTCGGGAGCAAGCTCGGAAATCAGTCTGTCCTCAACCTCTTTTGTAAACGGCTTGCCGTAGTTAAAATCCCATGTATCGGCATTAAAGCAGTTTTTGCAGTGATGGGTACAGCCCGACACAAACAGCGATACTCTTACGCCTTCGCCGTTTGCAATGTCGCAGTTTTTTATCTCGCCGTAATTCATCAGAGGTGAAGCACCCTTTCTCTGATTTCCTGAGTTCTTCCCTGATTCCAGAACTGCGTGCCGATATATCCGCAGGTTCTTCTTGCAACGCTCATTTTGTCCTGATCGCGGTTGTGGCAGTTAGGACATTCCCAAACAAGCTTGCCCTCATCCTCAACAATCTTTATCTCTCCGTCATAGCCGCAAACCTGACAGTAGTCGCTCTTTGTGTTAAGCTCGGCGTACATAATGTTCTCGTAAATAAATTTTATTACCTGCAAAACAGCGGAGATGTTGCTCTGCATATTAGGCACTTCAACATAGCTTATTGCGCCGCCCGGAGAAAGCGCCTGAAACTCGGATTCAAGCTTAAGCTTATCAAAAGCATTGATGTTCTCGGTAACGTGAACGTGATAGCTGTTTGTTATGTAATTTTTATCGGTAACGCCTTTGATAACTCCAAAACGCTTTTGCAGACATTTTGCGAATTTATAAGTTGTGCTTTCAAGCGGCGTGCCGTAGATGCTGTAATCTATATTTTCTTCGGCTTTCCATTTTGCACAATATTCATTGAGCTTACGCATAATCTCAAGGCCGAGCTTTTCGCCCTCTTTTTCGGTGAGCTTTTTGCCGTTAAGGCTGTAAACACATTCCCAAAGTCCTGCATAGCCCAGCGAGATTGTGGAATAGCCGTCGTAAAGCAGTCTGTCTATGGTTTCGCCCTTTTTGAGTCTTGAAAGTGCACCGTACTGCCAAAGTATCGGAGCCGCATCGGAAAGCGTTCCCTTTAATCTTTCGTGACGGCAGCGCAGCGCACGATGACAAAGCTCCATACGCTCGTCAAAAATCCTCCAGAACTTGTTCATATCTCTGTTTGCGCTCAATCCGATGTCAACAAGGTTTACCGTAACTACGCCCTGATTAAAACGTCCGTAGTATTTGTGCTTGCCTTCAACATAATTTTTGGCATTTGCAATGTTGCCGATGCCTGCGTCGGTAAATCTGTCGGGAGTGAGAAACGAACGGCAACCCATACAGGTGTAAACATCGCCCTTTAATTCAAGCATAACTTTTTCGGAAATATAGTCGGGAACCATTCTCTTTGCAGTGCATTTTGCGGCAAGCTCCGTTAAATACCAATATTTGCTGTCTTCGGTTATATTGTCCTTTTCAAGAACGTATATAAGCTTTGGAAACGCAGGAGTAACCCAAACGCCGACCTCGTTCTTTACGCCCTGATAGCGTTGTCTGAGGGTTTCTTCAATAATCATCGCAAGGTCGTTTTTTTCCTGCTCGTTTTTGGCTTCGTTCAAGTACATATATACGGTAACGAACGGTGCCTGACCGTTTGTTGTAAGCAGTGTTACTACCTGATACTGTATTGTCTGAACGCCTCTGTTGACCTCTTTGCGAAGACGTTTTTCAACTATGTCGTTAATTTTGTCCTCTGAAACCTCGGCGCCAAGCTCCCTGATCTCCTCAAGCGTTTCACGGCGAATTTTTTCTCTTGAAATCTGCACAAAGGGCGCAAGATGCGCAAGGCTTATGCTCTGTCCGCCGTACTGACTGCTTGCAACCTGAGCGATTATCTGGGTTGCAATATTGCAGGCGGTGGAAAAGCTGTGCGGCTTTTCAATAAGCGTATCGCTGATAACCGTACCGTTCTGGAGCATATCCTCAAGGTTTACGAGGTCGCAGTTGTGCATATGCTGAGCAAAATAGTCGGCGTCGTGAAAGTGAATAAGGCCCTGTCTGTCGGCTTCTACAATATCGGGTGGAAGCAACATTCTCCTTGTGAGGTCACGGCTGACCTCTCCTGCCATATAATCACGCTGAACACTGTTTACCGTTGGATTTTTGTTGGAGTTTTCCTGCTTTACTTCTTCATTGTTACATTCAATAAGTGAAAGAATTCGGTTATCGGTCGTGTTTGCCTTACGAATGAGCGAACGGGTGTAACGGTATCTGACATATCGTCTTGCAAGCTCAAACGCACCCTTTGCCATAAGCTGGTCTTCGACCATATCCTGAATTTCCTCAACGGATACAGCTCTGTTTATTTTGTTGCATTTGTATTCCACATAGTCCGCAATGTCGTATATCTGCTCTTCGGTCAAAAACGGCGTGTCTGAAGAATTGTTTGCCTTTTTAACAGCGTTGACTATTTTATCAATATTGAATAATTCTTCCGAGCCGTTACGTTTAATAATCTTCATAATTTTCCTTCCTTTTAGTATTTAATTTCAAAACCTTTTACCTTGTTTTCATTTTTATCGTGCGTGACCTATTATACAACATTAGTTTTTAATTTTCTGTTGCACAAGCAACAAATATATGTTACAATAACTATATATTGTGTTATCCGAAATATAAACACACATTATGAGGTGGTTGTAATGTTTGACATTTCAAGCGGTTTAATGCTTGCAAACTCAGATTTTAAGGGGCTGAACGACTGTTTTCAGCCGGTTGAAAGGGTATATGAAAAGGGCGAAACAATTACAATATCTTCATCTGAAAATGACAGTATTGGAATAATTAAAAGCGGGCTTGTTTATCTTTTGACCGAAAATAATGAAGAACAGCGTCGAATTGCAGATTACTATCAGAAGGGCGATTATTTTGGTATTCACTTTTTGCCAAACACCGATGAAAAATACTTTTATCTGTATGCAAAGACGAAGTGCAAGGTAGATATGTTTAAATATCAAAGGCTCATCACCTGTTGTGAAAATCACTGCGAGAAGCATTCTCTTTTGCTTGATAAAATAATAAGACAGACCGTAAAAAAGAAGGCGGCGCATATTGATATTTTGGGACAAAGAACGTTAAGAAGCAAGCTTATTGAATTTTTTAAGTACCTGAAAGATGAAGTCGGCTCAAATACGTTTAAAGTACCTCTGCCATATTCGGATCTTGCGGATTATCTTGCGGTTGACCGCAGTGCAATGATGCGAGAACTAAAAAAGCTGAGCGAAGAAAACATAATTTCAGCCGACAAAAGAAATATTGAATTGATATAAAATTCCAAATAAAAATAAAGCGCGCAGCGGCAAAATCAAACCGCTGACGCACCTGATAAACCGCACATATCACGCCCAAAAGCACGGCTCATAACCTGAAATCAGATTTGCTCTGCATCTCCCAATATTTTGACAGCCTCGTTAAGGGCGGATTTTTCATCTGCTCCGCTGCATACAAGCTCAAATTCACTCACGCAGTTAAAGCAGGACGCAAGAGTACCTATTATACTTTTGGCGTTGTAGAAGCTTGTTCCGAGTTTTATGGTCACGTCGCAATCATACTTTTCCATTGCATTTACAAAGTTGGAAATAGGAACAGGCTTTATCGGCTTTTGTACCTTTAACGAAAGGCTTTTTGACACCATAAAAATCCCTCCGGTCAAAATGATATATACTAATACCATTCCAACCTAAGGGAGCATTTATTCACTGAAAAAATATTTTATGAATCAGACGGTGCTTTGGCTTTGCTGAATATGCACCCGCAGTAGTTTTGACGGTAAAGCTCATATTTATGCGATAAAACTATCGACCGCTTATAGCCCTCACGTTTTTTAAAATCACTGAAAAGCCATTTTACGCCGTATTTTCTGCCGAGCTGTTCCCCGATTTGATTGAGCAGATCGGCATTTTTCAGCGGACTTATCGTAAGCGTAGTTGTAAAGTAGTCAAATCCGAGCTCCTTTGCCTTTTTTGCACTTTCACCAAGTCTGAGCCTAAAACACTCGGCGCACCGTCTGCCGCCCTCAGGCTCGTTTTCAAGCCCTTTTACAACATCAAAAAATCGGTGCGGAGTATATTCACCCTCAATGATACTGACGGGATTTTTAAAATTCATCAATGATATAAGACGCTTTTCCTCATTTAGCCGATATTCGTATTCCTCTTTTACAGAAATATTCGGGTTATAATAAAAAACCGTAATATTAAAATACTCTGACAGATATTCAAGGCAATAGCTTGAACACGGCGCACAACAGGCGTGAAGAAAAAGGCTCGGCACCGAGTCCTGTTCAACACAGCACTGTATCACCTTATCAAGCTTTTTTTGATAATTCATCTTATTCATAACCGCAAATATAATCTAACAATTCCTTTGCTGTTTCGGCAACAAACGGTGCACCCGTGCTTTTGAGTTCATCTTTTCCACGGAAGCCCCACACAACGCCCGACATCGGCACACCTGCGTTTTTGGCTGTATAAACATCAACATCGCTGTCGCCTATATACATACATTCCTCTTTTGATATTCCGTGTTTTTCAAGCATCGCAAGCAACGCCTCGCCGCTGGGCTTGCGCTTGTACTGAGGCTTTTGACCCCACGCCTCGGCAAAACTATGATCGGGATATACCTTTTTGAGTATATTTCCGACAAATTCATCGGGCTTGTTTGACAAAACAGCCGTCATTATTCCTTTGACCGAAAGCGCAGACAACATTTCCGCACAACCGTCATACGGAGTAGTATTGTCGTTGCAGTGTATTGCATATTCTCGGTTAAAAGTATCCTCAACAACCTTAAAAAGCTCTTTGTTATCGGCAAAACAGCCCATCGCTTTGGTTATCATCACTTCTCTGCCGTTGCCGACATATTGATTATAGTTTTCAATAGGTTTTTCTTCAAGTCCTGCTTTTTTCAGACCCTTGTTTACGCTGAGTGCCAAATCGACAAGCGAATTAACCAGCGTACCGTCCAAATCAAACACAACAAATTTTATCATAAATCAGTTAAGCCCCTTTTCCTGCTCAAAAAGAATTGCTCTGCACGGTGCGGCCTCAAGTCCTCCGAGCTTTATCGGAAAGGCACAGAGGTCATATTCGCCGTCATCTATTGCAGACAGATTCAGGTTTTCAAGCACAACGATTCCGGCTCTTGCAAGCTCAAAATGCGTCCTTTCTTCATCAAACGGCGGAGCTATGGAATCGGCGTCGCTGCCAACCAAAACCACCCTGCTTGACGCAAGGACAACAGCCGCCGACTGCGATAAAAATGTTCTTCCTTCACCGTGAAAAAGCAGCCGCCTTTTGCAATAGGGCAAAAGTCTTTCCATATCTTCACCCGTAAGTATTCCGTCAACCGAGATAACTGTACATTTTCCGTAAAAAGTGTTGAGACGTATCTTGTCAATCGGACTTCCGTCATCACAAAAATGCAGAGGAGCGTCAATATGCGTTCCGCAATGCGTTGTTGCGTAAACCGCCGTCAAATTACACACATCTCCGTTTTCAAGGCTTTTTAGCCGTTCTACCGTTGTTTCGGGATCGCCCTTATAAACCGCAGTTTTTAATGCGTCCTTTGAAATATCGTGAATAATCATTTTACCGCCCCCGCTTTCCTGCTTGTCACCTTATATTTTAACACAAATCATAGGCGGTTGTACAGTATTTTTTGCTTTTTATGAGCATATATTCCTTGTTTTGACAAGGTTTAGATCGGAGCAACACTCAGCTTTGTTTGAAAAGAGCAGAGCTTGCAACCGATTGCAAACAGTACAAAAAACGTTAGCTCCTCAGAATTTCAGTGGGAGATCATAATTCCTACTGAAATTTTGAAACGGCACCCGCCGCCAAAAGGCGGTGGGACATCTGCACTAAGGTTATGCCGATTTTAATTTTTTGCCTGAATTTTTCTTCATAATTATGATATATGCCGCAACACAGATTATGACGGAGATTACCGAACCGGCAGGTGCGGCAAGTCCCATCGGAAACAGCGTGTCCGAAAAAGCCTTTGACGCAAAATAGGCTATCGGTATTCGGGCAAGTATAATTGACAAAAAGTTGTGCAAAAACGATATTCCCGATTTACCGCAAGCACAAAAATAACCGCTGAAACAAAAATGCACTCCGGCAAGTATGCAGTCCCAAACATAGCCGTGCATATACTGACCGCCGAGCATTATTACGGTCGGGTCATCGGTGAACAGTCCAACTGCTCCCTCGGCAAAAAACTGCATCAAAACCGCCGAAATCACGCCGAACACAACATTTATCACGACTGCATACCAAAGCGTACGCCTTGCACGTTCGGGCTTGCCTGCGCCGATATTCTGTGAAGAAATTACGGATACTGCAGAAAGCAGTGACGATGGCACAAGGAACAAAATTCCTATGAGCTTTTCCACAATACCGACAGCCGCCGCATCGCTAAGACCGCGTCTGTTTGCTATTATCGTTATCAGAATGAACGATATTTGAATGAACCCGTCCTGAAGAGCAATCGGAACTCCGATTTTCAGTATGTTTTTGTTGATGACACGGTCGGGCTTTAAATCTTTAAGACTTATCTTTATGAGATTTTTACGTTTTAATATAACAATAAGCGAAATTATCACGCTTATCGTTTGCGACAATGTGGTTCCGAGTGCGGCGCCTGCCGTGCCGAGTCCGAAAGTCCCGATAAACAGGTAATCAAGTCCTATATTTGCCGCACAAGCTATTGCTATAAAGTACATCGGACTTTTGGAGTCGCCCATTCCGCGGAAAATAGAACTGATGATATTATATGCCGTGATAAACGGAATACCCATAAAACATATAGTTAGGTACGATACTGTGCCGTCAACAGCCTCTTCAGGCGTTGACACAACCGCAACTATAGGTTTTACAAGCAACAACAGCACAGCTGTAAGAACTGCCGCCACAATCATAAACAGAGTTACCGTATTGCCGATCTCATTTGCGGTGCGCTTTTTGTTGCCTGCTCCTACCGAACGCCCGATAAGCACGGTTGAGCCCATTGCAAGTCCGACTATCATAACTGTCAGCATATACATAACCTGACTGCCGACAGACACAGCGGTAGTGCTGTCTATACTGTCAAATTGTCCGATTATAAACAGATCCGCCATTCCGTAAAGCGTCTGCAAAAAATATGACAGAAGATAGGGAAGCGAAAAAAAGATTATGTTTTTCAGTATGCTGCCTTGAGAAAGATTGCGTTTCATAAATCCTTCACTTCCTTATTTTTAGCTGTTTTTGTTTAAAGAGCAGGACATCGGCATTTAGTTTCCACAATAAAAATTTTTATAAAAGCCTCCTACAGATACGGCAGGAAGCTTTGTGTATATATTCAGTAAATTTAAAATAATTTATTTGTTATTTTGTTTCGCCGTATTGATTGATGAAATGAGCATAACACGAAGACTTGTACAAGCTGAATTCAGCGACTTATACTTTTGCAAATCAATATAATCGGTTTTATATAGTAACTCAAGCCAATAGCCTGTTTCATTGGCTTCTTTTAATGCAATCTGTAATTTACTTATAAATTCAGCCTTGCTGTATGCGTATTGTGCTTCGCTGATGTTTGCTCCGACAGATGTCCCGCTTCTGCCGATTTGATTTGAAATTATCGTTTCACGCTTTGTTTTAAGTTCTTCAACCAAATTAATAATTGAAACAGCAAAATCAATGGATTGTACAGACAATTTATCATTTCTCATATTTATCTTTTCCCTTAACAATGAAGTTTTGGCTTCTCCAAAATTAAGTTTTCGTTTCACGAAAATTGAAATAAATTTGTTTAACAAATTTATGAAGCAAAGCACGTTTTTATTTTTAGTATATACTTCATTTGCATAACAAACTTCATTAACAAAATGTCTTCATTCGCCGAAGGCGTGCTTCATTTCCAAAAGTAAATGCAAGTCTTACGACTTGCATTTACTTTTGGAGGTGACACCCGGATTTGAACCGGGGAATCAGGGTTTTGCAGACCCATGCCTTACCGCTTGGCTATGTCACCGTATATGTTACCATATATTATATGATAAATTTTTTATTATAGACTTATTTGGATATAAAAATTGCACTTGACAAAAACCATTCGCTCAATCAAGTGCATTAGTGGAGCGGATGACGGGGCTCGAACCCGCTACCTCCACCTTGGCAAGGTGGCGCTCTACCAGATGAGCTACATCCGCATATTTTTGGTGCCTCCGGACGGAATCGAACCATCGACACGGGGATTTTCAGTCCCCTGCTCTACCGACTGAGCTACAGAGGCAAGAATGGCGACCCGGAACGGGTTCGAACCGTCGACCTCTAGCGTGACAGGCTAGCGTTCTAACCAACTGAACTACCGGGCCTCATGGTGGGAACAACAGGGCTCGAACCTGTGACCCTCTGCTTGTAAGGCAGATGCTCTCCCAGCTGAGCTATGCTCCCACATGCCTTTGTCGCTTCAATCGATTGCTGGTATCTCTCAGCGACGAATATTATGATACTACAAACCAATCCAAATGTCAACACTTTTTTTAAAAATAATTAAAAAATTTCTTAAAAATGCCACCTGCCCGATTATCGGGCAGGTTTGTTAAACTTTTCAAAAAATTCGTTTTTCGACATCAGCTTTGCAAAGCCGTATTCCTTGCAGATGTTCTCACAAATTCTTTTGGTTTCATCGTCCATATCGCAGTCAAGGCAAATCACATAGTTGTGTTTTCCTCTGCTGATCCACTTGACCTTTGACGCTGCGCTTCGCAGAATCATTTCTGCGTCCTCACATTTTCCGCTTATCGGAGTGACAAACATAACAGACTCGTTGGTTTTGTACCTGAGCAAATAAAACGAGATCTCTCTTATCAGCGCAATCACGCCGATTACCGCAAACACCACAAGCAAAACAGCCGAAACAGTTTCCATATGATTCACCTCGATATATTTTATTTTAATTTTTGAAAATGGTGCAGTATATTTTTGCTTTTGCGGTCAAAAATAATATCAGCAACGCCGCAAAATTTTGCAGGCATTGCAATCAGTATTATCCAAAAATTTTTGAGGTGATTAAAATGACAAACAATTCTTATGCAAATCAGTGCATTAAGTGCACTGTTGTAAGCTGCAAAAACCACAACAAGGATAAGGACTACTGCTCGCTCGAAGAAATCAAGGTAGGCACACACGAACCCCATCCGACCCAGTGTCAGTGCGTTGACTGCAACAGCTTTGAGTTAAAGTAAGCGGTATATAGCCGAATTCACACAAAAGGCACCCTCAGCAGCAGCCGAGGGTGTTTTGTTTTGGACAAATGTTGTAATATTTTTTTGGTTACGCTATAATGTACATATAAAAATCGGATGTGATAATATGAAAAAGAATAAATATAAAATTCTTATCGGCATTTGCGCCTTAATCTTTGCACTCGGTATTGTCGGCAGTGCGGTCGTGCTGCTTTTGCCTAAGAAAAACACCGTCAATATTGTTCGTGACTCAAAGGTGCTTTATACCTTTGACCTTTCCAAAGCCGAAGACACAACCTTTGACATCGACTATAACGGCAGTACAAATACAGTTGAGATAAAGGACGGCAAGATTCGTGTTTTAAAGGCAGATTGCCCGGACAACACCTGTGTACATATGGGCTGGCTCAGCTCGTCTGCTATGCCGATAGTGTGCCTGCCCAATCATCTTGTGATTGAGTTTGCGGAAAATAATTCAGAAATTGACGCAGTGGCAGGGTAGGACTATGAAAGCAAAACGAATTGCAGAGCTTGCGATGCTTTGCGGAATTTCACTTATAATATTTATTGTTGAGCAACAGATTCCAAATCCGTTTCCGATTCCCGGTATCAAGCTGGGGCTTGCAAACATAATAACCGTCTATGCGGTATATCATTACAGGGCATATGAGGTCGCTATGACAGTTTTTGTCAGAATATTGCTTTCGTCAATTTTTTGCGGCAACATAACGGCGCTTATCTACAGCTTTGCGGGCAGTACGCTTTGCCTTGTCGGAATGTTGCTTTTGAAAAAAATCATTGATGAAAAACACATTTGGATAGCAAGCATATTTGGAGCGGTTTTACATAATACAGGACAGATGATTGCGGCGCTGATAGTCTTGCAGACGTTTCAGATAATTGCGTACTATCCGTTTTTGCTGGTATCGGGATGCCTTGCAGGATTATTTACGGGCTTGTGCGCTCAATTTGTTATTGCAAGGCTTAAAAAAAGAGGAGGCTGACCTGTTTTTGCAAATAAAAAGGGACGGTTAAACCGCCCTTTTTTCAGATAACATAATCGTTTGCGTATTTTTCTCGCTGTTGATCAATAATATCCTGCAAAGTAATGCCGTCAAGATATTCGTTAATGACCTTATCCAGCCCTTTCCAGACAGGAAGCGTCATACAGTCATCGCATCTGTCACATTCAATCGGATCGTGGTCAAGACACGCAACGGGGGACAAACTGCCCTCGGTAAGCCGCAAAATTTCGCCTACCGTATATTTGCTCGGTGCCTTTGCAAGTCTGTAGCCGCCCTGATAGCCTCGATTTGCGGTGAGGATGTCCGATTTGTTAAGTATGGGTATTATTTGTTCAAGATATTTTTTTGATATTCCCTGACGTTTTGCAATGTCCTTAAGCGCAATGTAGCCGTTCTCCTGATGTTGAGCAAGGTCCAGCAGCATACGCAGAGCATAACGTCCTTTTGTTGAAATTTTCATTTGTTACACCTCTTATTTAATAATACCATATATTTAGTAGGTATTCAAGTGGTGACCTATGTTAATTATTTAATGCACATAAATGCGCTCATTGTTCCTCTATGTCCCTTTGTTGCACGGTGACTCCACAAAAGCTCGCTGTTGCAGTTTGTACAAATGTCGGAAACCGTGATGTTTTTGGGCTGAACTCCCGAATTTATAAGAATCTGACGGTTTGTTTCAAGCAAATCTATCATATATTTTCCGTCGCCCTTAGGGAACACGAATTTGCTGTTGTCAAGTCCGTCAAGCGCAATAAAATTGTCTGCACACGGTTTGTCAACCTCGTAACAGCAAACCGATATGGCAGGTCCGA
>OJAR01000018.1_pt1 | contig 59505 bp, 39 predicted proteins | sample 1589431 | NCBI WGS metagenome assembly OJAR01 (sample SAMN03283242) | human gut metagenome | biome: human-associated habitat; material: feces | host: Homo sapiens | place: Peru | collected 2012 | reverse complement strand
GTGGAACTACCTTGTCAAACCGGTCAACTGATGCAACTAATTTTTTACACATTACTTAAGCGACCTATAATCTATAATATAACACAAATCGATATGAGAGAATATTCAATAGGTGAAGAGTATGAATTTATAGTTAATTACTATTATACAGATTCAGACGATTTTGGAAGAGAAAGGCGATGGTTGTCATTGTTTGATGGTGAGAGTGAAAAGAAATATAATGTTCCTGCATACCCTTACCAGAAAGCTGGCTATGAAGGAAAAACAATTGTCTGTGAGGTAACTAGGCTCTTGGACAACGGATACCCTTATCTTAGGCAAAATAGGGCGGAGGTTCTTGCCAATTGCTATAATGAAGGGGAAACGTACTGGTTCTCTGTAATAGATAAATACACAGACCAAAATACTCAATGTCCGTATTATGAACTGATTGACCGCTTGAACAATATCAAACATCGATATTATTGTTCCGAGCAGGAGAAAATTAGTGGCCTTGTTGCCTTTGTCGTAAAGAAAGTCAATGACCGTTATCTAGACATTGAACGAGCTGATACGAAAAATGGCAATAAGCTTACTCAAGGCCAGGACAAACTGTATAACCCTTTTGGTCATGAGGATGATTACCACGAGTGGAAGGCCTCTCTTGTTTATAGTTCAAGCGGAACCGATCCTGACAATCCAGATGTTGACCAGCAGATAAAAAATATAATGAAAAGCATATCTGGATTTCAGAATACAGAGGGCGGATTATTATACATTGGAGTGACGGATAGAGGAGAAGTCTGCGGTATAGAACCGGACTATTGCCATCTTAATGAGGGATGTGATTCAAAATATTCATATCAGAAAAATCCGGATGGCTATGAACAGAAGATACGCAATGCCGTTAATTACTATTTGGGCAAAAAGTCGTTAGAGTATATTAACTTCAAATTTTATAGGCAAAGAACAACGAAAAGAGTCTTCTGCGTTATTAAAATCACTAAGACCCCGCGCCCCGTTTATAATGAAGGCAAAGATGTGTTCAAGCGTTTTGGGAATGGTTTTAGGATGTTGAAAGGAGATGAAATTACTGATTTGGTTATTGCAAAGCATGAGGATGTCTCTGAACAGAAAGAATTTCCTCTTACAATGCCTAAGGATTGCGAAGAACTGAATCCTAATGTCAACATTGAACTATCTAGCCCAGAGAATGCCGTATCTGGTGTCGTTCGAATTACAGATGAATCACTGAACAAAATCGATTATTATTACATGACTTTCTACAAGGATGATACTTTTATGTACTCAAAAGAAAGTCATGCCTTGGATAAGGATGTCCTTGCAGAAGTGAGATTTAACAAGAAAAGCGGAAATCTTGAGTATTCCAGAGATATTCTTATCAAGTTTACAGAAGATGGTTATGCTCAATTTCTTCAAGCATATGATATGTGCAAATTAGGAAAGGCGGATACAAGGATTAGTTTGCCAACAGGTAATATCTTGACAGTAAAAGTGGCAAGAAAGTATGATTTTATAAAAGTCCTTTTCAATAATGAGAACGAGAAACGTGAGAAATACTTACGGGTAACTTCACTTTGGGGGCAGGATACTGAAAAAGATCTTAAAGCTAATAAGAAAGAAAAAGATATCAGATACGAATTTAAGTTGAAGGGGAACAAGGTTATACCATCTGAATTTACTTTGAAAGATGCTTCTATAGTCCATGAGACACTCCCCGATGAAATCCAATTTGTGTCCGCAAAGAGTAGTGCTTCGCTTGGATATGGTTGCATAGTTGGCTCTCAGATAGAGGATGTTGCATCATATTAGTATCCAAATAAACCTTGTCTGATGTGTAATAACGGTAAGTGGCAGCAAATTATCATATTCGCTGCCACTTCTGCTATTTGACACAATAATCACTTCACAAGATTCATCAATTCTGAGAAGTTGTCAACTTTCCCGTACTTGACGTTGGAGGAAGATAGTTGGTTGAACAGTTTCTCGGCGCATGCAATCTTTCCTTTCTCTATTTCACGTAGGTCCATGCTTGACATAGAACCTTTGGTCTCGGCGATGAAATAGATGTGTTTTACCGTACCTTCTTGGAAAGCTATTGCCCAGTCTGGAGAGTAGTTTCCCACTGGTGTTGGAATATGAAAGCCTTTCGGTAGTTTTGCGTACACCATCACTTCCTTGGCGGTGTCGATGTCGCTGGCAAACTTCATTTCACTTTCGCTGTCAGTAAACACATAGTCCACGATGCTCTTCTTGCCCTCGAAGGCTTTGTCCATAGAGGTGTGCTTCTCTTGTGTAAAGATGTCACTGTCGAAGCAGCCTTCCACCTGGTTGTAGCTGATATGCTCAACGATGATGGTTGCCTTCTGTTCTAGAATGAGGCGTGTCGCTTTGCGGATGAACTCCTCAGGGTTGATCTTGTACATATCAAATTTCTGAGGACTGATCTTTCCCAAGATCCTCGCTATGGTCTTACGGGTGAGACGTGTAGCCGAACCGATCTTACCTAGCAGGTCATAACGTACGTTACCCACCAAAGCTGTCTCCAATTTTTCAGTATAAGTCTCTTTTTGCTGCATCATACAGCTGTGCTGCATATTGTCAAGTGTAGTATTGCCAAGTTGTTCGCCTCGTGTTACCACATAATTCAACTGAGCCACGTTCAACTCTCTGTCTATGGTATTGGCTGCTTTCTCAATAAGCTCCTCACTGTCAAAATTTACGGTGTAGGCATATTTGTGGTTGATGCGTCGCCACAATTCTTGGAACTCCTTTTTATTGAAGTTGTCGTTGAGCTTGTTTGCTGGTGTTGTCGGCTTACGTCCGTCATCAATCATTTCACTAAGCGCAGAAGGATTGTATATGCCTTGCACAAGTTCCATCACTTGTTCAGTCAGTGGCTGCAGATCAGCACTCAAAGGCTTCAAGGTGTCTGCCGCACAATCATTTCGGAACGTGTCCGTTACCTCGCCAGCCTTTGTGATATAGCCATTCGTGCGTAATTGGAAATAGATGTCCGCGGCTTCGTTCTTGGTGACGGTATGTTTCGTGCCGTCGGCAAGGGTGAGAATCTTTCCTGTGAAGAAGTCGACATCGGCCTTTGTTGGACGGTCGTAAAGGTCCTGCTTTATGTCGCGCTGGAGATCAGTCACGAAAGAGGCGTATCCTTCAGATGCTATCACTGTGAGTTTATTTATCTTCTGCACCTCGTCAGGAATGACATCGCTGTCCTGGCGTACGCCATGCTTGTCAACGCACAAGCGCAAGCCACGTCCCACCTCCTGACGTTTCTCCGATTCACTATTACTTTGGCGCAGTGAACAAATCTGGAACACGTTTGGGTTGTCCCAACCCTCGCGCAATGCCGAGTGGGAGAATATGAAACGCAACGGTTCGTCAAGACTAAGCAGTTCTTCCTTTTTCCTCAGAATCAGGTCGTATGCATCTTTGTCATCACTTTGGTCAGAAGTGCTGTTTATGGCATGCCCTTTCTTGTCAATGGAGAAGTAGCCGTTATGAGTGTCGTGTACGGAGATACTGTTGAGGTATGACATATAGTCGGGGGCGAACATATTTATGTTGTTGTTAAGTTCGTCCATATATTCCTCCTCGAATATCTTGCCATAGGGACCCAGCATTTGGTTGCCGTCTTCATCGTACCGACGGTAATTGGCCACCTCGTCGAGGAAGAAGAGCGACAGGCATTTTATGCCACGCTTAAAGAGTGTTGACTCCTTTCGGAAGTGTGCCCGTATGGTTTCGCGTATCTGTATGCGAGCCTTATGCTCAGCGGTGATGTCGCCCTGTATGTCCTTTATGGTAAGTGTGGTGCCGTTACCGAATGTTACCTTGTCGTGTAACGCGTCAATCTCGGTTAGCACATAGCCACGGTACTGCTCCATCTCACCTGACAGGTAATAGAGGTTGTCGCCCTCGTTTAGATTCTTGTAAGTGCGTTTTGTGCAGCCGCCATTGCTCTGCACGTCTATCTCCATGCGTGCTTGTGGTGCCTTGTCCTTTGAGAGTATGATGCTGTCAAAATAAATGTAACTCTCTGTGCCATTTAGGTTGTGTAGTTCGAAGCCCACTACTTCAATCTTCTTCACCAATTTCTTGTTGTATGCATCGAGGGCATCTAGAACATACACCGTGTTGTGGTGTTCTTTGTGTGTAGCGGAATAGTTGAGCGTGAAGAGTGGGTTGAAGGCTTTGAGTGCGGTTTGCGTGGCGGTGCCTCCCATCTTCTGCGGTTCGTCGAGAATGATTATGGGGCGATTGGCGGCTATCACGTCGATAGGACGGCGTGAGCCGAACTCATCGCGTTCGTCGTAGATGATGCGTGCAGCCTTGTTCTTTGCACCTTCTTTCAGTGTGTTAAACGCCTGACAGTTGATGATCATCACTGAGATGTCGGCACTCTGAGCAAACGTGTCTATCTGATTGAGGTTGTCGCTGTCGTAGATGAAGTAGCGTGCCTTCTTGCCGTACTGTTCCATAAAATGACCCTGAGTGATGTCGAAGCTCTTCTTCACGCCCTCTCGGATGGCAACGCTCGGCACCACGACGATGAACTTTGTCCAGCCGTATAGTTTGTTCAACTCAAACATGGTTTTTATGTAGACGTAAGTCTTACCGGTACCCGTTTCCATCTCTATGTCGAGCTGACAGGCTCCAAGCTTCTTTATCACCTCACTTGACAGATGTATGTTATTTTCGGTCTGTATGCGGTGGATGTTGTCAAGAATTTGTTGCTCTGAGAGAACAACTTCGCCATTCTTATAGCCTATGTCTTCACCGTCGAACCTGAAGCTTTTTTGTTCCACACGTTTGCCGTTCACCTCGATGTACACATTGCCTTGGTCAACCTTGTATTCAAGAAGACCTTGATTAGGCTGACCATTGAAGACATTCACCGTGCTCTCCACCGCGTCCGTCTGGTATTGCTGTATTTTGAACTTTAACTTCATACCTGCTACAATATTTTTGTTTCCGTGCTTGGTGAATAGGTCTTGAAGATCTGTTCGAAGTTGGTGGCTGTCGAGTCATTCTTCAAGCTGGTGTCGCGGAGCACCGCATACGTGGGTTGCATCTTTGCGATGGCGGTCACAACATCATCGGTTACATCGGTGTCGAAGCAGGCCACGAGGAAGCCGTCAGCCACGTTATATATTTTCTTGCTGCCAACAGTGGTTTTCTCAATCTTGCTGTCGAGGGTTACACCCAACTCCAGCATCACTTGGAAGAGCAAGTCCTCGCCCGTGCGGTCTGGTTTCACATTGTCCACCATATTAAACAGGTTGCGCTGGTCTGTGTCAGCCGGAGAATAGTAGATATCTTCCATATTGGAGGAGTCGAGCTTGAGCACACGGAAGCCTGTGTCGAGGTCTTGAGTGGTCAAAGGAGATTCCTCCTTGATTTTCTTGCCGGCACGGCGGATTCTTTCCTTACCGATTTCGCAGATGTTCTTATAGCCTGCCTTGAAAGCTTCACTCTTCTCTTCAGTCTTTTCAGGGAGTTGCACCATAATGAACTTGCGGTTGCCGCCATCTTCGGAGTTGAGCTGCATGACGGCATGGGCAGTTGTGGCAGAGCCACTGAAGAAGTCGAGGATGAGAGAATCTTTTTCTGTCCCTAATTGGAGAAATCTTTTGAGATAACGTAAAGGTTTTGGGCTTGTAAAAACAGCAGCTCCCATAAGGTTTCTTAATTCCCTTGTAGCCTCTTGACCATGACCAACTTCATCAAAAGTCCATATGGTCATAGGTGTGACTCCATTTTGAACTTCTGTTAGAAATAGTTTTGGGACAGGGGCATTAGAACCATCTGAACCAAACCAAATTCTATTATCTTTCCGCATAGCTTCAAATTTCTCTTTAGTAAATCTCCAGCAATATCCACTTGGAGGAAGAAATGTTCTTCCTGTTGGACCGATTATTTCATATATTTGCTTTTCTACAGCAGGACCTACAGTTAGATTACCTACTTTCCAAGCTCCTCGTGGGTCATTATCTGGATTCTTATAATCTTTGTTTTGTTTTTCGCTTCTAGGAAGTAAGTTAAGTTTGAATATCTCTTTCTTTTTTGCATAAACCAAACAAAAATCATGATTTTCAGAAAAATATTTCTTTAAGGATATTGGTGCATATGTTCTCTGCCATATTATACAGGCTATGAAGTTTTGTTCTCCGAAGATTTCGTTACATGTTTTTTTCAAATTTTCCATTTCATGATCATCTATTGAAATGAAAACTACACCATCATCAGTTAGCAAATCTCTAGCAACCTTCAATCTCGGATAAATCATGTTGAGCCAATCAGTATGGAATCTACCATTGCTTTCGGCATTGGTAAACATACGGTTGCCCTGCTCGTCAAACTGTCCTGAGTTGGCGAGGTATTCTTCTGAAGACTGAGCGAAATCATCTTCATAAACAAAATCATTTCCGGTATTATAAGGTGGGTCGATATAGATCATTTTCACCTTATGGAGGTAAGTCTCCTTCAGACACTTGAGAACATCGAGGTTGTCGCCCTCGATATAAAGGTTCTGTGTGTTGTCGAAATCAACGCTGTCTTCACGACAAGGGCGAAGAGTGGCATTGATAGGTGCGTTGGCGGCAAGGATAGCCTTGCGTTTGTCTGGCCAGGTAAACTGGTAACGTTCTTCTGCGCCTTCGACAATTTGGTCTGAAAGAAGTTGATGAAGTTTGTCGAAATCAATCGCATTTTTGACCTCACCGCTTTTCGGGTCTTTACATTCCGTAATGCATTCAGGAAAAGTCTTGGATATTATCTCAATGTTATTCTTCACGCCATCTTGCGTTTGCATTTTGAGTCTGTCCATAATGTGTATGATGTTTTGCTTTATAATCTATTACTTAAATGTTATGATGATTTTGCCTGGCACCAAGCATGTCTTTTAAGCTCTTTAGCTCTTGATGAAGTTCAAATTTCTTCCTTGGTTGCCGTTCGTTTGCTATGCGTCTTTCAAGTGCAGTGATCCTCATTCGTATTTGTTCTTGTTCGCAAGTCTGCTTTATTGCCAAGCATAGATTCCTTTCCGAAGATGTAATCTTAGTTCCGGCTATTTGCCTGACAAGATTTGAATATATAGCGTCCATGTCTTGCCCTGATAGATTTATAGACAGTTCGTCTTCATTCATCCACTCGGTCTGGAAAGTATGTATAACGTCATATCGCTCATTGTCTCGCCCTTCTTTATAATTCACCAATAATAAGCAATTATTCTCGTATTCCAATATAAATACAATATGTCTTGGCATCATCTGATCGATGAATTTAAGCAAGTCGTAAAAACCATCTCGTTTCTTGAGATTCATCTTGAATACCACGATTTCGTGAACCGTTTTCCCGTCATCGACATTCAATGTTGATGGTGCGAACTTAGCTTTCCATGTTATGCTTTTCACTTTGTCGGTGAAATCTTGCCTGAGCCTGTTGTTGATGTTCATATTGTTGAAAAAAGCGTTTTTGGGAACACTTCTGTCAACGATGGTTGAAGCCGGGAAGATTATCATAACTGATGAATAATTAAGAATGAAATCAGTTCGAAGTCATCCAACCCACTGATATTGCTCTTAAGGGCTGTAGTCTCGCCAGGAGAGAAGAGGCTGTTGATGTCGCTTTCCTCTTTTACTGATATTATGCTGCTTACGGCTTTCTGAAGAAGAGAACTAAAGTGGCTCATATCGCGTCCGTCATCTGTCTCGCTGTTTACTGCGGAGCAAAGCTGGCTATCGTATGTTTTTTTGCCTACGCAGGTATTGCGCATTATGTCCAGTGTCTGCCGTGGATGAAGGTGGTCAGATATCACCTCTCCGTTATCGGCCATATAAACCATATAGAATGGATGGAGGAGGTTTTTCTGATTAATATTAACGTCATTGTTTCTGTTTTTCAGCACAAAAATCACTCCTGGTCTGGCTATATCATCGCTTGACACAACAGCGTCCATTCCGTAAGGGGCGTGTTCAATGTCTTGATTATTCAGCAGATTCAGCAAGTCTAAACGGAATTCATTCAATCCCAGATCCATTATGCTGATGCCAGAGTCCATATCTTCAATGTCCACGACTTCTTTTTGCAGGCGTTCCAATTGATCGCGGCGGTACTCAAGGTCTCCTTTCTCATTCGGCGATAACAGATTGTCATCCCCGGTGGCAGTCAGAACTGTCGCTTTCATCCTGCACTCCACACGGCCTTTCAGATTGATGTAATCGTCCAATTTCATATCTGGCCAATAATTCACCAGTTGAATTTGTGCGTTATGCGATCCGATTCGATCAATACGCCCGAAGCGTTGGATAATTCGCACAGGATTCCAATGAATATCGTAATTGATCAGATAATCGCAGTCCTGCAGGTTCTGGCCTTCGGAAATGCAATCCGTGGCGATCAACACATCGATGTCTTCGTGGGCATCAGGGAAAAGGGAAGCACGATCTTTGGACAATGGTGAAAAATAGGTCAGTATGTTATTGAAACTCATTGGGAAGTTCTTAATGGTGGTGCGACCATCGGTGGTCCCCGTCACTAAAGCGACATTCAATCCAAAGTTGTTCTTGATCCTGTCGGCCAGTTGTGTGTAAAGATAATCCGCAGTGTCCGCGAACGCCGTGAAAATGAGAACCTTTTTATTGCCATCATTGATTGGATGGGCGAACTTATTTTTAAGTTCGTCTATAAGAGTCTGAAGTTTGTTGTCGTGCTCAGGTGTGATGCCATCAAGCTGAGTACGTAGTTTTGCGAGTTTTTCTAAATCGGAATTCAGATCACGCTTCCAGCTTATTGTGTCCATATCGGACATGCTTATTCTCGATCTTTTTGTGGCAAACAAATCCGCATTGTCATCTTCACGGATTTCTTCCGGTATTTCGTCTGTGTTAAACATTACGGTACCGTGGGTTCTCTCAAATTCGTCAACTAGCTCGATGGTCCTTCTGATGTAATATTCGATGCGCTTTACCGTCAGGCGGAAAGAATGAATCGAACTTTCAAGTCTCTTAAGCAAATTTGTCGCCATCAATTTGCGGAGTCCTTTTTCTCGCCCGTCTATTGATAGCCCTTCTCCATAATATTCAATGCTATAGTTGCCCTTTAGGCTATTGTAGATATATAGTGATGGTGTGTATATCGCAAGGTTTAGTGTCTCAAGGATGTTTGTGATGTCTGTAAAACTTAGGACATCGTTTGGCTCTGCGAGTTTTGGCCGTTGTGAGATAGGAGGCAGACGTTTTGGGAAATTACCAATGTCTTTTGTGTCGTAGTATTTCACAATATGGCGTCTGCTGCGCGCTATGGTAACGGCATCGAGTACTTGGAAGAAATCGAAACTTAAGTCATTAAGTAGGCGCTCTGTGGTACGTTCTTCAGGATTCAGCCTCGCCCATTTGTTATAAACAGTCTGGGCATTACGGAAAACATCGTTTATGTTTTTATCCAAACCAATTGCGGCGTTGATGTTGTCGGGGTTCCCTTCGTAAGCGAGCTGCAACTGATTCTTTAAGTCATTAAATCTGTTGTTAACCGGTGTCGCACTGAGCATTAGGACTTTTGTCTTTACCCCTGATCGGATAATCCTGTTCATCAATCGCTGGTAGCGATTCTCTTTAGCTTTATTAATGCTGTCCTGTAACTCCTCATCTATTTCATCAATGTTGCCTCCATTCCTGAAATTGTGGCTTTCGTCTATCACCACCAAGTCATAATTACCCCAGTTTATGTGCTCCAAGTCAAGGCCGTTGCTAAAACCTTTATCTCGTGACAGGTCTGAGTGAAACAGAATGTCGTAGCGAAGACGATCTGCCACTATAGGATTATTTTTATAGTTTGCTCTGAATGTCTGCCAATTCTCATTCAATTTCTTTGGGCATAGAACCAACACGTTCTTGTTTCTGCCTTCATAGTATTTAATTACGGCGAGAGCTGTGAATGTCTTGCCGAGGCCTACACTATCGGCAAGGATGCATCCGTTGAATTTTTCTAGTTTGTTGATGATGGCGAGAACGGCATCTTTCTGGAAGTTATAAAGCTTGTTCCAGATCGCACTTGATTTGAAGCCGGTTCGCTCATTTGGAAGAACATCTTCGGACAAATCAGCAAGAAATTCCTTGAAAATATTATACAGTGTAATTAAGTAGATATATTCTGGTGAATTTTCTTGATAGACTTCTTGAATATAATCCAGAACTTTATTTGTGACATCAGGGAAGTTCTCATCATTCTCCCAGAGTTCATTAAAGGTCTTTAGGTAAATTTCTGCCATGGGAGATGGCAGAATATTGCATATTTGGTAGACATTATTACCTTTTTCAGACCCTAATTCGGTTGTAGTGAACTCATTAAAAGGAATATACACATATTGGGCATTGTCTTTGACGTGAAGAAAACCATACATAGGTTTTCCAGTTGAATTACTCTTGAACTTGACTTTATTTTTAATCCATTCCGCACATTCTTTTGCCACAGCCTTTTGAGAAAGCTGATTGCGGAGACGAATCTCAAAGTCTGTTCCATACACGTTTCGTTCCCTATTAAGTTTTGGAATGTAGTATTCCCGCTTTTCTTTTTTTTCTTTGTGAGTGAATGTGGGAGCCGTGAAAATAAATCTAAGCTCCGGGATTGATTCAAGTTCTTTTTTCAGTGCCTCGAATGCGTATATCGAAAAAGAGGCGGCTGCGATAGACAATCTGGAACTGTAAGACAACCTTTCACGGAGGTCATCCACGACACGGTCAGTGATATTGTTTATTTGCTTTTCCATTGTATTATATCCACATTACACATCTTTACTTCCTTCGCTAGCGAAGGTCAAGAAAGTCACGCTTGATATTATTGTAATTAGGGTACATCAAATATACGCTAAAGTTAATAGATAATCAACTTGTTTTTGCGAAAGTTTTGAAATAATACTCTCTAACGGTTGCGATTTCACCGTTAATCATGGCAATAAAGCAAATATCATTAGAAATAGGATGCAATATCAAAGAATATTCGTATTTTCGTTCCGCCAGCGATGTCGGGCTGTTTTGACTGTAAAATTTTGATAAGAAAAGACGTACGGATATGGCTTCAATCTCGGATCTGAAAGATATTACCGTTGAGGGTGGGTATTTTGCGACGAAAAGGACATTCCCGATCCTCGCGAATAAAATTAACGTTGTCTTTGGCAGGAACGGCAGCGGCAAATCGTCTCTGAGCCGTGCTGTGCTGCAATATAAAAATGGAAAAGGGAACGAATTCTCTGACGTGCATTTTAATGTGGAATTGGATGACGATGTAAAGGAGCATATTTATGTATTCAACGAGAATTTCGTGCGTGAGCAGATGCAGGTAGCTCCGGATGGTACGCGCCGTGACAAGCTTGGGACAATCGTGATGTATGGCAGACAGATAGCGGATTCAGGAGAATTGGAAAGAGCAAGAGCCGAGTATGAGGCTAAGAAGTCTGAAAGAGACCGGATGTCTGCGGAAAAAGAAAGGCTGACCTTGCGCCAGGAAGAGTTGGAGAATAGCATACTGAAATCCTTGAAGAAAGATGGGGCGTATTCTTCGCTTCTATTGGAATACTTGAGGATAGAGAACCCGGACAGGAAGAACAAACCGACTGTCACAGTGGACACTATCAAGAAAATATGCTCGGCCAAGCCTTGGAACGGGATGCCTTTGGACTGTGCAGGGTTGTTGTCGTACATCAACAGGAAAATCGAAGAACTCAAAAACAGTGCGAGGGCGGACCTCATAGAATGGACACGACCCGAGGTGAATGAGGGTTTGGACAGCGAATATATTAATGAGTTGCTGCGAAAGGAAGTTGTGTCAGGCAACCTCTCCGAGGCCGACAAGAAACTGATAAGTTCGTTGCAGGCGGCAGGATTCAGTCTGAATAGGTTCGCTGATGAAGCCAGGTCGGTATTTTCCGGCCATAGAATCCATACATGTCCACTTTGCCGTCACGAGTTGACCGACACGGAGATTGATGATCTGTTCAAATCCATTGAACGCCAGTTCGACCATAGGGCAAAGGAATATAAAGACGAACTTATGGCCGCAATGTCGTCAATAAGGCATTCTGAGATTGTGTTGCCGGTTCTTCCTGACAATTTCAAGGAACACGTTGATGCGTTTTACGCTGCTCAGGCATTATTGAATGCGGAAAGGGACAAGGTGGTCTCTATGCTTGAGGCCAAGACCCATTCTCTGGAATTCGCAAGTCGGGGAATTGTCGATTCGGAGAGATTGAGACTGGCGGTAAGTAAGTGCGAGGACTCTCTCAAACTGCTTGAGGAGGATGTGAGGAGGCATAACGAACTTGTCGCGCAGGTCAAAGAAGAAATGTCAAAACTATCGACTTGCATAGAATATTATTCTTATGTCACAAACAAGGCGGACATTGATGAATATCTTGGACTGCCTCCCCGGATCAAAGCTATCGACATAACTGCGATTGATTATGAGTTGGGGCGGATGTCTCGGAATATAGACGAACTCAAGTCAAGATCTTCACGAAAGAACAATAGGTTGGCGATGGATGCGATAAACGAAGGTCTGGAGATGATATTCGGTAATCCAGATAGAATCCATCTTGAAGAGGGGGATATGGGGTATCGTTTGAGTGTCAGAGGAAACGCGAATGTTCGTCCGGATCAAGTGTCCACAGGTGAGAGGAATATTCTTGCGCTTGCATATTTCTTCGCTTCAGTGTTGCAAGGTGTGGAGGAAGGAAAAGAGGACTTGCAGGATGCGCTTATATTCATTGATGATCCTGTCTCCAGTTATGATGCAGACAATCGGGTCGGCACACTGTCCTTTATTAAATGGAAATTGTTCTCTCTGCTGATATCCAGACGTGCGAAAAGGAAGATAGTGGTGTTCTCGCACGAATTGGGAACTGTAATGGATTTGGCCCGTTTGATTCGTACGCTTCCGGATAATATAAGGCCGGAGGATGAGAGACTTATGTACTATGAGATCACGAGAGATTCCGTGAATATAGTAACGGTTAATACGATGATGACGGAATATCAACGTCTCATCGGGCTTGTTTATGAATTCGCTAAAACCGGTAATCCTGATTTGGAACTTGTTGTGGGTAATGCTATGAGGCGCGTGGCTGAGGCGTACTCTTCTTTCAATTATAATATTGGTTTCAAGGAGATGCTTACGGACGGTAGGATATTCGGTAAACTTCCGAAACCTTTATACAATAAGGTGAAAAACAGAATGGTAGGGCTGCTTTTTGATAATGAGAGTCATAGTCGGGAAGATGTCGCTGTGCTTAGTTTGAATACGAGCCGTTTCTCACCAGAGGATTTACGTCAGGCGGCACAGTATCTTCTCGCTTTCTTGTTCCGGATAAATGAGCAGCACATCGATCGTTACCTTAGAGATGCGTGCTACACTATAAGTAGGTGGGCCGAAGAGTTCTCCACAGATTAGGTGCTCTGTTAGTGTATGTTTTAGAGTGTTTTCGCGTTGTCCCTCAGCGATTCGTGCCCATTAAGTTTTTCTTGGTTACGGAAATCGTACTTTCGGACACCTCCGCCTTTCTTGTCAATTCAGGTACTGTTATCTTGTCATTAGAAAATATGGAAGATAATATAATCTTTTGTATATCAGGTAGTTCTTTCTTGTCATCTTTCTTGTCATCTTTCTTGTCATCTTTGACGGAAAGGCAACCCGAGACAATCAGGATTGCGAGGTATATCAATCAAGAAATATGTCCGCCTACCCCTTACGTGGATCGTGTTTTTCTGATTACCTCGCAATTGAGTTTTCTCCGGCGGAAGCCCTCTTTCGCCGGAGAAATTGATGATATTTCAGAGTTTCTCCGGTAAAATACCGTTTCGGTGGACATTTTTGTTGAGGTAAACATCACGCACCATCCTTTCATCCGTCCTCATTTCGCGTCGGAATTTCTGTTGCTTTCTGGTATCCTCGTGCACAGATGTGACTGTTTAGCTCACGCGGAGGCATTCGGTCTCTGAACCTGAAGAATGCATCGTTGTTTTTTTGCCGGTTATAAATGCAGTGATGGTCAAATGATTTATTATTAATGCGTTGCGGAATTGTGGCGGTCAAAATGAGAGGGCACTGCTTTGCAACCGATTGAGAGTCTGATGGTGATGCTCCACTGTTTGATAATCAATGTTTTATGGAATTGTGCCTCCTCAGTTCAGCAAATCGCCAGTCAGTCTGGCTCACCTTGCATTGACACACTTGAGACGACTTCTCCTAGCCAACTGGCCTTCATCTTGTCACACTGACATTAAGGCAATTTCAGGAATATCGGTTAAACGACCTCTAAAGTGTCGACCATTTTTAGGAAAGGTCAAAAATTCACTCTTGGAACAATAGTTTGTTGAGTAATGAATGCGAGATATTAGTCAATTGCAATATGATTATCTTTTTTTGGTTGCGGAAAGCTATGCTTTCGTGTATTCCATAATATTAAAGAACAGAAGTTATGGCAACAGTCGAGCAGAGGGTAAAGGATATTCAATCTTCTTGGGAGCGGGAGAGAAGGGGAGAGGTTTTCGTGGAGGAGGGACTTTTCGGGATGAGGGACATTGACGGGACGGTCATTCATCGGGCGGAGTTCGCTTTCGTCGGAAAGTGCCGGGATAACATCTTGTTCATTCGTCAGGATGGGACTTATTGCAAAAAGAGTCCCGGGTGCATCGAGAATGGCTATATGCCTGAGGAACTTAGGCCTTATGTAAAGGAGGGGAAGGCCGGATTCAAGGTGGATGGAAAGGTTGTCATCGCGCCGGAGTACGAATATATTCAAAGCACATTCGGCGACAATACGGTGTTCACTGTGGTCAAGGACGGGCGTGAATATTACATCAACGACAAGGGGGAGGAGGTCCTGACAAGGGTCCGCAGGTTTGATGGGGAAAGCAGCGGCAGATCGCCCTTCCGGTTGCGAACTCATGAATTCAAATATTTCACGGTTATGGAATATGTCGGGCGCGAGGACGAAGGCAATCCGAATGTTGTGCGCATAGGCGGCGAGTGGATTGAGCTTGAAAGGTACAGCAAAGAGGAGGTCCTGCAGATGTTGATCGATCCCGAGGATGATCTTGCGATTACCGAAAAGGACACGGCTCTTCTTTGCGACAAATTCTCGTACGAGTATAGTTTCTATTTGGCGCAAGCCTCTGGAAACAAGCCTCTTGCCGAATGTATGGATCAGTTGGAAAAGATGGACGCTTTCTGCAACTCGTGGCATTTCGTGATCAAGATCTGGCAGGCTCCGGGGGAATATGTGAGTGTGGATGAGCTTCGGCAATTCGAGGCGCGCCTTCTACGGAAACAGGTTCTCGGCTCTCCGTTATATGCGGTCGGGCATAGTGATTCTCTTAGGTCTGGTGAGGTGCGGCTTCTTCTGGTGACTTTTTACCACGAGCGGTGCTGGCCGGGGGAGTTCGAGTTTGAGTGGACTGACAAGTGCCGGACTCTTCCGATAACTAAACTTCAGAAATGCGTCCCCGGACTCAGAAAGACCGTCGAGGAAGAGGCGCTGCCGCAATATGTGGAAAGCGTCTTTCACGACCAGATTGTGAATTGCGTGACGGATCTTAAATATTATAAGGGGCTCGGTTGGGGAGCGACACGAAAGGCGTTGGAATATTTTCTGGAGAAAGGCAGTGCGATAGAACGCTCTCTTTATGAATATGTTGTCAACGCCCGTAACACTATCGGGAGGGGACACTCCAGAAAAGCGGAGTTTTTCCTGAAGGCAAGCCTGTGGGCGGTAGAAAAAGGCGCTGAGGTTAATTATACATTCAGTATATTCAGTACACGCACGGCTTTGGACTATGTCAAGGAAATTCAGGAGAAACATCTTGACTCAAAGGTTGAATCTCTTGTGAAAGCGCTTGAAGACTCTCTCCTTTCGCGCGGCGCGAAAACCTTCGGTGAGATGAGGGCCGGACGCCTTGCGAACACGGACTATTTCACGGAACTCGGTTACATTCACAGATGATATGATTCAGCAATCGGAAGAAAATATTGATGGCCTCAAGTTCTGGTCGGTGCTACGCTACGGGGAAGTGTTACCGGAAGATAGTGTAGGATTCCAAAAATCATCATCTATGGAGGGGAAGTTTGTTCCTGTGGACATTGACGAGGTTAGGAAGAGGGTATATGCTATCGCGGATGAATTCGTTGAGGCCAATGGAGGAATTGACGTGACAGTTGTGCTGTCATCATCAAATCCGGTTTCTGTGTATTTGGCCGGGGTGATAGGGCAGCGGTGCGTTAGCCCTTTCTATATCACGGATGTTATGGCCAAACTTTACATAGAAGAGGTGGATGACTTGATCTATGAAGAAAAATCATTTTTCAGAAAGCATTACGGAGTGGCTTATTGGCAAATGTACAAGGTCTTCAAGAGATATTGCGATCAAATGATTGATTCCGGCTTCCAGTTCAAGAAGATCCCTGATCCGGAAATGCGAGGTGTCATTGAGGAGACAATCAAATCTGGCGATGCATACTATTCGAAATATATTGATGCGACCAGTGACAAGAATGTCCTGGTTTTGAGTGACAGAATTACGCTTGATGAGTCTGATCTTGAATCTTGGAGGATTATAAACACATATTATTCACCGAAGTCGGTTTCGGTGATGACAATCTTTCCACTGGCGGACAACCGGAATGAGGATAAAAAGGAAAACTATATAGGAGTTGACTAATTATTTATCTTATAGTATTAACACTTAAATGGTTACGCTCTGACAGCACTCCTGCGCGATAATACGTATGTCAATGGTAAATTTCCATTATGGTGATATAATCGCCTAACAGACAAGGTTGGTAAACGTGAATCTGGAAAGTTGCCTCTCGCCGATTTCGTCGTGAATTTACGAAACGCTTTCAGCCTAAAGCTGGTCAGAAGCATCTGGATGGCACATGGTCGTGAAAATCTTGCAATCTGGGTTCCGAGTTTTTCAACCTGATCTGACCTCTGTGGGCATAGGTACCTTATGTGGCTGAAAGCATTTTGTAGAATCTTGGTTGTACGTAAGTGGATTTCACGGGAGAATACTGAGATCAGGCACACGAAAGAACTTTTATATATTCCCAAAAATAATTCAGGACGCTTGTTTTGTTAGTCGGAGCAAAGGAACATGTTATACGCTTCGCATAACCGGTTTTCCACGGCGTGCTGAATCTTGAATTGTGGTTTGAACACAAACACTGAATATATATGCCGGTGCGAGGCGTAATCCGATGTTGTCATAATCGTATATGCGTCATCTGTGTCATCCATGTCAAAGCCCTTGGCCTTTATCCGCATGGTGAGTTCTACGGTAGGCGGGCATGAGACAACAAAGCCGAGGTTGATTTCATCTTTGTACAAAAATTCAACAATGTCTCCGGGTTTGAATCTTATTTGCTCTGGTGTGCGGCCAGGGTATGATTGCTTGTCATCGATGATGCTTGAGCACATGGTTTCATCGATCTTTACCCCTTCCTTGTCATAAATTCTGATGGAATAACAACCATTTGTAAGAGTGTCCAGTGGCCTCTCCTCCACGCGGAAACTGTGGATACTAGGCATCATATAGTAATACTCGCAACATAGGATTACATGGTCACGGATGAGCCTTTCCGCAGATTCTACAGTTGTCGCGGTTGCGATCTTTCTTTCCGTCACCTTGTATGACGGATAATGTGAACCTTTTCTGGTGGTGTCCCTGATGACAACGATGTCAAAAACTGATTTCATATTCATTTTGTTGTTTCTATCAGTCATTAATACTATCAGGATACAGAATGTGCAACCCAAAAATCGGAAATAAAGAAAATATTCACTAATTTGGTTGCTGAATAAGACTTATGTAAGGTAATAACACAAGAAAAACTATTAATGTCTATGAAAATATTCTTTCATCCAGATTTTTCCGGGCGCTGCCATCAGAATATTAATGGTTGTCGCTTGGGACAGGTCGTGACCGGGGAGGCTGGTTTGCTTAAGCTCCTGCAGGATTATTCTGGCATTCACCGTGTTGCTCCGAGTGACAAAGACCGCTTGGTGACGTGCTTTGAAAGATTGAATAAGGTTGTGGACGATGCCTGTCCTCTAAAAAGGTCGTTTGAGATCGACCCGATGGCCGCCGCGGCCAAGGTTTTGGAATGGCGCGATGAACTTGTTCTCAATGGCTGGTCACCGTCTGGTGAACGGGGTGACTGGAAACTTGACCTCATCACTTCTTTGGAGTGTGAGGACATTAAGGGAACGGCTGACCAATGGGCGGAAATGCTTCGTGTCACATCTGAGACACAAGTGCTTCCGAATGGGACGGAATTGGTCGTTCCTGAATTGTTTACGAAACCGATGTTCCTGCGCTTGCTCGAGAATCTCCAAAAGTATGGAACCAAGGTGTCCTACCTTGACTCAAAAGGAGCGGCTCCGGCAGGAACAAACCTGGGGATAATCCAGTCCAGGTTGTTCGACAATAATGATAAAATCCGGCTGAACAAGGACGACGGCACTTTCAATGTCTTGCATTTCAAGACCGAGGATGAGGCTGTCAGGTATGTGGCGACCACTATCCCGGCTTCGGAGAAAAGACTGTTCGTCTGTTCGTCCACAAAGCGACTGGACAATATCCAGACGTATTTGGGGCAACCTCGTTCGGGTTCTTCGGTTGAGGATTCCGAGCCTCAGATAGTGCAGTTGTTCAAGATCGGGATGTCACTTTTCCAATACCCGGCCAACATTGGTTCGGTTGTTTCCTGGCTTCAGGCTCCTGTGAGTCCTCTGGGTAATCTGAGGTTCAGCCTGATGCGTGCTGTCAAGGATTCTGGCGGTTTGTTCAACGAGGAGTGGGACAAGGCTATAACCGATGAAAGGAACGCGATCTGTGACAACGAGGAAATAGATAAGAATGAACGAAAGAGACAACTATCTAAATTTGATTGTAAGGTCAATCAGTTCATAATCAAGCCATCCGTGGCGATAGACAAGGACAAGGTCATCGATTTCTGCGGAAATATGTCCCAATGGACAGTCGCGATGTCCCAGTCTGAGCATTATCGTGCGATGCCGGGAGCTGTCGCTCAATTCTCCACGCTCAAGAGTCTGTTTGACTTGATGCGCGAAGTTATAAATGAATATGCCGGTGATTTGGACGGCATCACCTTGCGCCGTATGGTGATCCAACTCTGTCATGGTGATGAATATGATCTGTATCACGCTGAATGCGGAGGCCGTGAAGTCGTTGCCTCGCCTGGCGACATTCTGGATTCTGTGTCGGAGGTGGTTTGGGTTGATATGTATAACGTGTCAGCACCGTCCGGACAGTTCAAATTTCTGACTGCCAGAGAGAAAGCACGACTTGGTTGCGAAGAATGGACGGTTGGGGAGGAACTGAGATTCCGTGACGATGTTCAGGCGATGCCATTATTCAAGGCCAAGGAGAAATTGACTTTGATTTACGCGGATTATGCGGACAATGCACCGACTACGAAGCATCCGTTGCTGGTTCGCCTTGAGGCGCGGATCGAGAATTTCAAGGATTTTGTGAAAGACTATCCTGAAATCCCGGATGAGGCGTATGAGGAGAGAGCCCGGATTGACAATTATGCTGAAAACACAGTTGAATCTCACGAGATCGGGCTCAGGGACAGCGCCATTCCTTCAAGGCGTGAAACGGAGAGCTATTCATCGCTGGATTCACTTGTGCAACATCCTTTCGATTATGTCTGCAATTATGCCGCGAATCTGCGTGAGCCGACATATTTCGACAAATCCTTGGTAGAAACGGTTATGGGAAATGTGGCCCACAAAGTAGTCCAGATTATGTTTTCCGAAGGGGTTCCGTTCAAGGAAAGCTTTGACCTGTCGGTTCTCGAATGCGGGGCGGTTCTGCTTCTGGACGAGAATGTGGTCGCCAGAAAAGAACTTGAGGTAAGGCTTGCAAAGGGGATTGATAGGTTGAAACACTTCATCCAACGAAACGACCTGACATTCTATGCCTCCGAGAAGGAATATTCTTGTGAGTGGAATGGTAAGTCTCTTGCGGCGAGAGTGGATATGATTCTTACTGACAGTGTTGGAAATCCTGTGATACTTGACTTCAAGAACACCTCTGTTCCCACTTCTTATGAGAACAGGGTGGCGCAGAACAAGGCTCTCCAATTGGCTGTTTACGAATATGTAGTCCTGAAATCGGGAGAGTTCGCCGGCAAGATGGTGAGGAAGGCCTACGTCATTTTACCTGATGCCGAGATATTCACGTCCGATGAGTTCGAGATGGTCACTCCAATCGCTCCGGCTGACAAAGGACGCGTCGAAGGCGACTTGATGGAACTTCTTGGTAATTCCTTTGATTTCAGATGGCGGCAACTGGGGGAAGGGATTGTTGAATTGGGCGAGATTCTGCCTGTTGATGTGACGGAATACGGCAAGTCACAATCGGAAAAGAGTCTTTACCCTATCAAAGAGGATAAAAAGGGGATCAAATGTGACAACAGTTACTCTAACGTTAAAGGATTAAGATAGTCTATGAAAAATACAACGTATATAAGTGCAAGTGCCGGCAGCGGTAAGACCAACAGGCTCGTGAACGAGATGGCCGGCCAGATTCAGAAAGGAATTGTCAGGAACGGCGAGGTGGTTGTGGTGCGTGGTGATCAGGTTATCGCTACGACGTTCACCAAGAAAGCGGCTGCTGAACTGCAGGAAAGGACCAGGAAGATTCTAGAGGATAAGGGAATGTTCGACGAGGCTTCCAGGCTTGCCAATGCGGCTATTGGCACGATCCACTCCGTTGCGTTTCAGATGCTGAGCAGATTCTGGTATCTCGCCGGAGTCAGCGCGGACGTTAGAATAATGCCTGAGGAAGATGTACGGTTCTATGTCAATCAATCGTTGGCATCGTGTGTGACCGAAGAAGACATTGCCTTTTTTGACAAGTATAGGAAGTTCTTTGACTTGAAGAAACCTAAGGATGGCAGTTATCAAAAAGAGCCTGATACAAAATTTTGGCTCGAAGACTTGAAGGCTATAGTGAACACTATTCATAATTTTCGTGTGGGAGATGTTGAATCGGGAGAGAAAGAGTCGGTCCGGCTCGTGGAAGAGTTTTACAAGAATCCGTATCCAAATCAAGATGCCACTCCGGAATATGCCAAAGGAGTTATGGAACGTCTGGAAGTTGGTGTCAGAAAATGTAGGAGATTGGCTAAGGCTGCGGATGATTTGGCGGGAATGGTAACGAAAGCATTTTCAGAGAATGTGGATGAAGCTAAGTTGAGGCTTTTGCTGGCAAGCGTTATCAAACGCCTTTCGGGACCGAAGAGCCTTGATGGTTCAGCTGTTGATGATCTTGCGGAACTTTTGCGTATCCAGAGGGTGCTTGCCTGTTCGCCGGAGGTGTTGAGATTGCAGAAAGAGTATATTCATAGAATATTTGCACTTGCCGAGAAGTGGAAAAATGAATATGCCGCATTTAAGGAGTCTCGTTGCCTGCTGGACTTCAACGATCTTGAAAGGAAATTTTACGAACTTCTAGAGATTGAGGATGTGGAGGAGGAGATCAGAAGCAACTTCAAATCTTTGTTTGTGGATGAGTTTCAGGATTGCTCGCCGCTCCAGATCAGAATTTTTGAAAAACTTGGGTCTATGATGGAGTCTGTGACTTATGTCGGTGACAAGAAGCAGTCCATTTATGGTTTCAGAGGGACAGATTTAAGTGTCGTTGAAAGTGTTACGAATGAATTTCCGGAGCAGCTGGATGTTGTGGATGAGAACGGAAACATGATCACCACGCTGAAGGAAAGCTGGAGATCCACCAAAACCCTTGTGGATTTCACAAATCAGATTTTCGAGCGGGCGTTTGAGGGCGAGATCGCTCCGGAGTTGGTGCGTTTGGAGAAGGCAGACGGAGGCAATGGAGATGCTGATGAGAAGCCGGAACAATGGCGGTTCGATGTCGGTAATAATGATCTCTTCTATAAGGAATTGGCGTTTAAGGTGAACTCTCTGATAAAAGAGAGGGGTTTGAAAGCGAAGGATGTGGCTATCCTTTTCAGAAATAATTATGATTGTGTCGAAATGGCTTCCTTGCTCAGAGGATTGGGACTGCCGGTCAACACACAGGAGGATTCAAAGAGTAAGAAAGAGAATTCGCGGTCATATTCATTTATGAATGCCCTTGTGTCGTTGCTTGTGAACGAAAAGGATGCGTACTCGAAGGCGGTTGTCCTGCTGGGCAGTGAGCCGGGTCACCGTATAGGGGATATTCTTTCCGACAGGATCGAAGACTTGAGGCTTCCCACTCAGGATGGTCAGGCACGAAATCGTTGGGACGAAGAACAGGTGATCAAGAGGATGCTGGCTCTGTGCGAGCCTATCAGGCGGCAATCGGTCGCTGCGGCGATTGACAGTTTGGTGACGGAGTTTGGAGTGAAGGAGATTTTGTCCGGAATCGAAAATCCGGTGTCTGCGTCCCTTTTTGTTGATGGCTATCTGGCTGCTGCCAAGACTTATGAAGAACATTGCCGTCTGAATGGAGAGGGTGCGTCATTGTCCGGCTTCCTGACGTATGTCTCGAATTATGAAGTGAACGGTTTATCAGACGAGAATGGCGTTTTTGTTGGAACTTACCATAAATCAAAAGGTCTTCAGTGGCACACGGTGGTTTGCTGTTCTCTTGACATGGACCCAAATAAGATAGATGTTAAACAGGATATCATCGGGGTGGGACGGTTTAAGGATGCGGACGGAAAGATAGGTGTGTACGTCTTGCCTAAGACCGGGTTTGCTCAGGATGTTTTGGCTCCGGATTTGAAAGCCAGCGTCTTGGCTAATAGTGTCCGCCAGGAAAAACTTGCGGAGGCGAAGCGGCTGATGTACGTTGGGTTGACGCGCGCCAGAACGCACTTGATAACCGCTGCCAAGCAAGATAAAGTCGCCTGGTTGGATGCTTTGACCGGAAGCGCTTCTCAGGCACGTCCGTTCCCATTCCTTGCGGACGATGTTATGACAGTTCACACATTTGAACCTACCGCGGAGAACATAGATCCAAGTGTTCCAAAGGCTTCTTTCAAAGTACTTTCGACTCCTGCGGTCAGAACACTTTACAAAGAAAAATTTGTTGAGCCAAGCGCGGTGGAGAATGAAGAACTGGTGGCGAATGCGCAGGTGAGGATTGTGAAAAGAGTCTCTGACAGGATAAATGTGAAGTCAGAAGGAGATTTTGCAGATTACGGCACTTATTTCCATCAAGTCCTGTTTGGCTGGAGATTAGGAGAGGACAACACCGCTCTGATCAAATCATTGGCGCGGGACTTTCATTTGTCCGATCCGCTGAATGAGCCGGATAAGATTTCTGCGACGGTTGAGTCGTTCTATTCTTTTATGAAAAACACGTACGGTGATCCGATGTCCCTGCACAGAGAACTGCCATTCAGGGAAGTGCGTGACGGACAGGTGATTTCAGGGAGCATGGATCTTGTTTATGAGACCAAGGATGGTGTGGTGCTGGTGGACTATAAGACTTGTCCTCGGCCAATCGAAGAACTGACCGACAGGACAAGTGATTTCTATGCTGGCAAATATGCTCCGCAGTTGGATTGCTACCGGCACGCTCTTGAAACTTCAGGTAAGACAGTGGTGGACACGATTCTTTTTTACCCTACATCCGGAGTACTTGTGAAAATCTGAGACCTCGGATTCTGATGGTATTCAATGCCATCAGAATCCGATCTTCTTGATGCTCCCGGCGCGCTGGAGGGTTTCGGTGCGGCAATATTCAGACAGTACGTTGTAGTCAAGGGATTCGTTGCCGGTGAGGACGGCGTCCACGGCTTTCATCCGGGAGATATTCTCGATCTGGCCGCCACTGAAATCGAATTCAGAGGCGAGCCTTGTGGCGACATCGTCAGAGAGGCCGGGGATCAGGGATTCCCAGATCTTGGCTCTAACGGCGGTTTCCGGTCTCTTGAAGTCGATCTTGTAGAGGAAACGCCGCTCGAAGGCCTTGTCGATGTTGTCGGTGAGGTTGGTTGTGGCGATGAGGATTCCTTCCATCGACTCCATCTCCTGAAGGATTATGTTCTGAATGGCATTCTCCATCTTGTCCACGGCGCTCTCGGCTCCCTCCCGGCGTATTCCGAAAATCGCGTCAGCCTCGTTGAACAGCATTATAGGCTGGATTTTCTTTTTGGAGCACATCTCCTTGTAGGCCGCGAAGGCCGCCTTGATGTTCTTCTCGCTTTGCCCCACCCACATGCTCTTGATCTGGTCCACATTGACCGGGAATATGTCCCTTCCGGTGGCGCGCGCCAACTGATAGACAGTCTCTGTCTTGCCGGTGCCTGGACTGCCGTAGAAGAGGCAGGCGAATCCTTTCCTCATCCCGTGCTCTTCAAGGTTGGCGGTGATATTCCTGAAATTCTGTGGTTGGAGAAGATTGGAGAGCCTTTCCACCTGGGCGTTCACGTCCGTGTTGAAGAACAGTTTTTTCTCTGTCACCTTCTTGTGGGAAATGAGGCTGTTGTTGATGTCGTTCGTCTCATTCCTGCTTTTCATCTTGTGATTCGGCAGGAATTTCTTCAGTCCTTTTTTCGTGAACCTGTAGGAACCCCTGTCAAAAAACGATTCGGCCGAGTCAAAGACAAGAAGTCCGTCCGTGATCAGCTGGTTCTCACCTCTTTCCAGAGACCTCAGCATCGCTCGGAAAGATTTTGTGGACGGTAGGGCGTCCCGGATGTCGGACTGGTCGAACTTGTCCTTGCATTCGCTCACATACAGCGCGCACAGATAGACAACAACCGTCTTCAGGTCTTTGTTCTTCGTGTAGCAGGAAAGCGTCTTGACAAACGGAATCTCCTGGTTGGCCATTAGTGCTGAATTGATTTCAAGGAACAACGACTCGTCGTCAAGGTCATTGCTGGAGTTCCTTTCGTAGAGGTCCATGATAGTGTCAAACAATTCCTCTTCTGTCATCTTTGAATAATCCGGAGCGATGAACGGCTTGTCGGCGGCAAGGCATTTCAGGACACCCATCGGCACATTGTAGCCTGAAGAGTCGATTCCGCTGTTTCGTTTGAGCAGTCTTTTGGAGACGAGGTCCTCAATCTCATCCAGATGCATCAGCAATGATGTCCGGTGACATTGAAGATGTGAGCACAGGTTCTCAAGGGTGACCGCGGACCAACCGGACTGCTCTATGAACAAGGAAAACAACACGGCCTGTGTTTTCGTGATTTTCAGCCTCTCGCCAAGGTAGGAGGAGAACGGTTCGACCATATTCATAAACTCATCCGTCAGGCCCGAGTCGCTGGATCTGGAGACGATGCCGTCCACCGCCTTGAGCAGAGTCAGGTTATCAAGCTCCTTAGGTGTCGGGGCCGGCAATTTCCGTTCGATGTCTTCCAAGTTGAAAAAGTCATTGTTTCTTCTTCTCATAGTCTTTTCATTTTTATGGTTAATACTATCTTCTTCGCTGTTTCTCAACCAAAATTTTGACAAATGTCGCGGCCATCGTTTTTATGGCCGGGCGGACGTATGCCGTGAAGATGTGCTCCTCTCGTGGTTGAGGCCGTGCGGCGGTTGATAACAATAAAAACAGTGCCATTGTTCAAAGATTGTCCGGCCTATCTGGACACGGTTATTAAAAGACATAGTTCGCACTTTTTTATAGTTTATGGTTGCGGAAAGAGTGCTTTTCGTGTATTCATTATAAATAATAATGATGCTATGATTTGGAAATTTTTGTTACTGGCTTTCATCCTGATCTTTGTGGTGATCACGGTGCTGGATGTTCGTAAATTCTATGGATTTTTTGTGGATACATTCAGTGCTGACGATGAGTCTATTAAACAAGAGTTCAGAGGCCTTTTGTCAAGAAAAGATCTTTATGTGATGAGCCTGAGCAACTTGGTGATGACGGTCTTGTGTCTGGCAAACTTGGTGATGCTGTGTTACATCCCGCTTTACGGTGAGCCTGTGTGGCTGACTTGGGAATGGATTGCCGGAGACATAGTTGTCAGTGTAGTGTCAGGAGTGGCATCGTTCTTTATCAATAAAAATGTGTTCGGAATAGTGGCTCCCATTGTGATCAAGGCCAAGCGTTGCACGGATTTTTCGGGCGGTGAGCGGATCTGCTATTGGTTGCTCCGGGAAAGTGATGGAACACTGATATATTTGGGTGTCGCCGTCGCGGCTCTCACAATCATAGGATTCTTTTGATGATTGGAATAAGAGTTTTTTATTAAATTTGTATTCGGAGAACTGCCACGTGAAAGTCCTTTTGCCTTAAAAGGAAAGACAACTTGATTCAGATTATAATATTAGTTTTTATTCTCCGCTTTTTCACGGGCTTGGTGAAAAGCTGAAAGAAACCCTGCTTGCTTGGGATTGTAAGATCCCAGGCCATCGATTAAGAACGTGAGTGTGACAGTTCTCCTTTTTTATTATGAAAGAATCATCATTTGAAAGCTTGGTCGATTTTGCGACCGATGATCAAATATTCCGTCTCATAGCTAAGGAGAGAGGAAAGTATGCTGCCAGAATACCAAAAAAAGCAACGAATCCTTTTGGCTCGGATCCTCTTTTTAACGAACTTAAGGCGATGACGCCCCCACATAAACTTTGGGGCAATCCAGGGCGCGGAAAATTGCCACCGAAAGCCACGTCAGGACTTGCTCTCTGGACGTACAAGAAGAAGCGGGCGACGGTTCGTATATACCAGGCGATCAAGAAAAAACGCGGTTTGTACCCAGAAGCGCCGTGGGTGCACTACTTGAATGATTTTGTCTTATCCGTTCGGAATAGCCTTTCCGGGATTGAGCCGCTTGCCTTGGAGTCTCCACGGATCCTTGCGAAATTCAAGGAGAAGGATGCCGGAAGTGGGGACTTTATATATCGTCCTATCTGTAAATATTCTGACCTGAAGACCAAGATCATCCTGGCGCTTGCCTATCAGTACATCCTTGCGAAGTTTGACAGGTATTTCCATAGGAATATGCTCTTTATGCGCGCTGCGAGACGTGTTGAGGGAAAGCGATATGAAATGCCTAAGTACACGGATGCCATCGACCTTGTGTCGGATTTCAGAAGACGGAACAACCGGAAGTCAATTTATGTAGGGGAGTGCGACATCCAGAAGTTCTACGACATATTCAATCACGATGTGGTAGTAGAGTGTTTTGAGGACCTTTTCGCTGAGGTGAAGTTGAGGGATGGAGCCTCGGACGGTGATTTCGATTCCTTGCGTCGCGTGATAAGGGCTTATCTGGATTCGTTTGATTATCCAGAAAACGTGATGAGCAAGAATGATGACCCGGATTATTGGAAGAATGAAGTCCGAAGGCATCGAAGCGATGCGTGTCCGGAACCGGTATGCAGGTTCAAGTGGGTGAGCGATGACGCTTTTGTCTCTTCCGGTTGCTACACGACTAAAGAAGAATTCTATGCCGCAAGGAACGGGAGAAAATTAGGCATCCCGCAAGGTGGTGCCCTGTCCGGCATAATTGTCAATGTGGTTATGAGGGTCGTGGACAAGCCGATCGTGGAGTCGGACTCTCCGGACAAGCTCTTCATCCGCTATTGCGATGACATTCTTTTAATGCACACTGATGAGAAGGCTTGTGAGAACTATCTTGAGTCCTACTACAGCAGGCTGATAGCCTGCAAACTGGTTCCGCATCAAAGAAAGGATGTGGCTGATTGCAAGTCAGGGCGGAAAACGAAAGCGGAATTTTGGAAAGCCAAGTCAAAGAGTGTATATCGGTGGGGTCCAGGTGATGGTGCGGCTTCCGATTGGGTGGCGTTTGTCGGATATGAGATGCGCCGTACCGGAGAGATACGCATCCGCAAGGATAAGATCGATGCGGAGTTCAAGAAGATAGCCCATCAATACTATAACATAATATATTCAAAGGATGTGACTTCCGGAGAACCGGTGTCGGAGGAAAAACAGTGCGAGCTGTTTGAGAAAATGGACGGCCTTTCCAAGCATATCCAAAACTTTGTGAAGGCGGAGAATAATGTATATACCCGTTCGCAGGCTCGCCGACTTGACAAGTATCTCTACAGGAAGACCCGTCAGGCCGCTTCCAGAATCGGCATCGCCGATCCAAAAAAGGCGGCCAGGGAACGGGTGACCTATCTTGAGAAGATAGAAGGACTTTCCTGAACCCTCTCGGTCGCTTCGCTTGGCCCCAGTGACTTTTCGGCCACTATTTTTCTTTATCCGGCGAGCTCCCAAGCCAGGTTGAGGCGCTTGTCTGTCTTACGGAGTTTGCAGAAGAGTTTCTTGCGGCTTTTGGAGACGGCCTGATGGCTTATTCCGAGGCGTTCTGCGATCATCTCATCGGTAGGGGAGATGCATGCCTTAGTCAGCCGGATCATTTCATCAAGCACACGTCGCTCGCACGGTGTTATGTCAGTATATTCCAACAGGTGCTTGAGGCGGACGGCGGCGTTCTCACGGTCTTCCATTCTGGAGATGGAATATTCAGAGTCATGTTCAATGAAGTCATATCTTGCTTCGTCGCGGTCCTCAATGTCCCAGCCTTCGTCAATGGATACGAAGCGCTTTTGCTCGTTGGCCATCGTGACGAACTTCTTGCGTACGGCTGAACTGACGTATGCCGTGAACGGAGTGCCTTTTTCGGGGTCGAATCCACGCAGGCACTTAAAAGTGACCCACATTCCTATGCGCTTCAGTTCTTCTGCTGAATATGTGTTCAGGGATCGGCCGTAGCTTTTGATCAGCGCTGCCGTCAGGCCGGTGCAGTCGCGGATTACATTTTCTTGTGCTTTGCGGTCACCGTGTAGGGCGGCGAGGATTGTAGAGTCAGAGATGTTGACTGACTTAAAGGAGGATAGTTTTCCCATAAAGTTAATATTTAAGTTTATCTATCTGTGCTGTTGCGGACCATTGTTAGGTTGCGCGGTGGGGGAAAGTACTAAAAATTATGCCAAAATCCCGGACCTGTCCAGCCTATCTGTACAACTTGGAAAAAAACAAAAATATTCACGAATTTGGTTGCGGATTGGTGTAATGCGACGTATTACCAGTGTCAGTGACACTGACTGGCAGGCAATACAGTTCTTGCCGGAATGTCAGTGTGGGGCAACTACCTGTAATTGAGTATATTAGGAAATCATGCCCTCCTGATTCGCCTGGCAGTGTTTGGCAAGTTATTGAGAGTCAACGGAAAGCGATTTCACTGTAATAAAGTAAAAGAACATATTAATATAAGTATGAATAGAAGCACTATGAGAAAAGGACCTTATGACCCTGCGGTGACAGCGCGCAAGGAAAAAAACGCTGAGATATTCTCAGAGACAATCGCTGCGATTAATGATAGTTTTTACACCGCTCCTTCCGGGAAGTTGGTGAATCTTCCTCCGTTGCGGCCGATGCTGGAAGGGGCTGAATGCTGGCATCGGGAGCAGCCTGTGGTTGACGCTCCGGAGGTCGTCGGTGGAACTGAGATCGTTGTGGAGAATAATGATTGCATCGAGGCAGCAAAGCGCCTGGTCGCGAGAGGCTATAATCCGGTGATGCTGAATTTCGCGAGTGGCGGTCATCCTGGTGGAGGTGTTGAAAACGGCGCCCGTGCCCAGGAGGAGACCCTTTGCCGCAGGAGCACGCTTGCCAGGTCAATCTACACCTTCGACGCAGAATATGCGCGGAACTATCATTACACGCACAGAAAGGGCAACAACTATCCTCTTGAGAATCTGAATTTCAGCGCCATATATTCCCCGTATGTGACATTCTTCCGCGAAGGGCTTGATTGTACCTTTATGGAAGAGCCGTTCCAGTGCGCGGTGGTCACCTGCGCGGCCTTGAACCTCAATGGGCGCTATTCTCTGAAGCTGACACGTGATGGGAATATGCCGCCTCAGGCCAAGTCAATCACCGCAAACAAGATCCGGACAATATTCCGTCTCGCCCTCCGCCATTACCACAATGCCCTTGTTCTGGGCGCTTTCGGCTGCGGAGCGTTCAGGAATCCGCCCGAGGAGATGGCGTCGATCTTCAAGTCCGTCCTGAACGAGGATGAGTTCCGCAATAAGTTCCTCCTTGTGACTTTCGCGATAATCGAGGATCACAATTCCCGCAATGTCAATCTCCGCGCGTTTCGGAAAGTGTTCGAATAGTAGGGATTGAATCCGTTTTGATTTGCCTTGATGTTCTTTGTCTTTTGGATAAGAAAGAGCCTTCGGGCGGATCAAAACGGATTCTGACGCTTCCCGCCGCTACTGGATTATGCCGTTTATGCTATTGATGATATGATACTTACAGAAGAAGATATTAAGAATCTTCCAGTTATCTCGGAAGAGGAAGATGATTTTTACGCTCCCGGCGAATTCGAAGCCGTCGTCCTGGCCGACTTCAACGAAGAGGCTGACCGGATTGATGAAAAGTACCGCTCCCGCACTGATTCACTAGATGTTTAGATAGTTTCCATTTGGAGGAATGTGATGAAAAAGAATCTGTTGGCAGAGGATTATGATCCAGGTTACAAATGTATTACCCGTTTTGGAGTGATCGCGGCAGATTGTCCGGAGACAAACCTGCTGTCACCTGATCTTGATCACATACGTCGATCCTCTATGGCAAAAAGCCTTGGATCAGGTCATTATGTGTGGATGGGCGAGCAAGCTTGCCTTGGCGGAAAAACCGCATATTCAATGTTTGTCATTAACATATCAGTCAGAGCCGTCGCATATTACAGTCGCAAGTTCCAGCAACCGGCTTTCATCTATGGTGAGTTTCGAGACGGGCATATCCACAGTGAATACTGGGAAAAGGCGGATGTCACAAAACCATTGAGCGCCAGAGTTAACCAATATCAGAAAAAGGAGGAGATGGATGCGATGATCACCTCAGCAGGATTTGATGATCAATCAGTAATAGGGGAGCGTTTTGAGTACGCTGTCCCGTTCAGCCTTTTCCCCGCAATCTCAGAATATATCCATAAGAATATCTCGACTCTGGATGCCCATAGCCGAACCGGAGCGATGAATATAGCGCTTTACGGCATCGGTGAAAATGCTTGGCGCTACCGTGGCCTTGTATATCGTGGCATTAAACCTATGGAACTGATAATGTGACCGACTGCGTGGAATGGTGTCTTGGCTATCTGTTATACATAAAATTCGTATTAATCGACTTTAAGGTTGAATTATTGGCGCGATTTGCTATTTTCTTTGTATCTTTGTGCTGTATTGAAGAATGATAAACTTATGGCGACACGAAATGAAGTTGAGCAATTCTTAAGTCAATTCAAGGTTAAGCTTGACATTTGGGGCATAGTATTCCTTGATGGGAGGGAAAAGAATATGCAGGCTCTTGCGTACTTGAACATCTCTCGTTTTGAAAGGCTTAACGAGATTAGAACCATTGAAGTGGAGCATTATTCCGATGGCCCTATCCGTGATGTATTGAATGATTATGGTGAAATGTGGGTGTTCGGCAAGGATGTGAACGGCATAGAGACATACATAAAGATCACTCTTGGCAAGCCGAATCTAAAGACAATCTGCATATCATTTCATCAAGCGGAGCACCCGATGACTTATCCACTCAAACAGAACAAGGAGGACAAATAATGTTGCAGGATCCAAAGAATATGAAAAGCCCGTTGACGGGTGGCAACGTCACACTGCACTGGGAGTGGCGTGACATAGATTTCCGGAAAGACACCTTTCGGGTGTTGGCTCCGTATTATGTTTGTGAGGACACCAAGGAACAATTCACTACAACCGAATCCGATGGAATATGGCTGGCTCAAATGCGGAACCAGTATTGTCATAAGTATGGTATACCGTACACGGACGAAATCATCGCCCTGCGTGCCCGCTATGGGATTTCCGCATTGAAGATGTCTTTGATCCTTGGGTTTGGTGAGAACCAATGGCGTAAATATGAGCAAGAGGAGATTCCGAGCCTGTCGAATGGTAGGATGATTCGCTCCATAATGAACCCGAAAGTATTTCTTGATTTGGTTGAAAGCTCAAAAGAAATTCTTTCTGATAAAGAATATGCGAGAATCTCATCAAAGGTCAACGATGTGATTTCCGCGGACAAGAATCTTTCCATAGAACGTTACGAGATTCAGCGAGTCTATAATTGTGCTCGTTCCGAGGATAATGGATTCGCTCCTCTTTCATTAAAGCGATTGAAGAATATTATGTTATATGTTCTTCAGCGTTGTGGAGACACCTTTTGTACCAAGATGAACAAACTTCTCTTCTACATTGACTTTCTTTCCTACAGGGAGAGAGGCCTCGCGATGAGCGGTTTGTCATATCGCGCCATCAGTTATGGCCCCGTTCCCGAAAACTGGGATAGGGTCTACAGTCAATTCGATGAGATCCATCAGGAGCCACGTCTTATCGGCGATTTTGAAGGCAACGTCCTGACCTCCTCCGAGAACCCGGACGAGACCCTCTTCACTCCCGATGAACTAGCTGTCCTCGACGCCGTCTGCACCCGATTCGGCTCAATGTCCTCCCGTGAGATCTCAGCCCTCAGCCACAAAGAGAAAGCTTGGCTCGACTGCCACGAAAGCCACAGCCGAATTCCATTCACGGATGCGTTTGAATTAAAAGCGGTGTAAGGCTATAATAACATTTAATCATAAAACTCTTCAGGAATTTCAGAACTGTGAGTATTCAACCAATAATTGAAAAAACGAAAATATTCACGAATTTGGTTGCGGATTCTTGTGTTGCGGATTCTTGTTATGAGATGTATAACTTGTGGTGCAATGCGACTTATGGACAGGAATGACAGTTCATACTTGATTGTCTATTGAACGCAATAACTTGTAATTTAGTATATTAGTAAATTCTGCTCTCTTGATTTGCCGGCCAACGTTTGACAAGTTATTGAGAGTCAGGTGAGAACAATTTACTGTAATTTGTGAAAAGATGATTGTCAGTGAGAATACAAGCGGTGGTAAGAATTATGCCATAGTAGAAGATGACGAAGTGAAAGTGATTCTGAATGAGGAAACTAAACGGACTGGATGTATGCCTATATCGGAGGCGAAGGAGTTTGCTCATTCGATTATTGACGCATTGAGTATGCGAGAGAAACTGCGTATGGCAAAGAAAAAACATATTGATTTAATGGTAAATAGCAGCACTATGGAAGAAGAAACATATTCATTGACCGATGTTGATGAGCTTATGGAATATATGTGGCTGAAGCCTGACAGGACGGGGCTTAAGGTGGATATATTCGTGGATGATTGCGGGTCTTATGAAAGGTATGGGCATCCGCTGCTTTTGTGGGTTAGAAATGGCTATGGACGCGAAGTGTCTGAGTTCATTCCTTTCCTGATTTCAGGCCAACCTGTGATTTTAAATTCCGGGATCGACTGTCGGATCTCGGAAGAGGATGTGGTGGCGATTCTGGGCTTTATCCAACGAAATCTTGAGATCCTCGTCAAATTACCCGCCGATCTGATCAGTCAGACGGATTTCGTTGAATCTGTGAAAAGGCATTGTGTCTCAGATAAACAGGTTTAGGTGAGGCTGATCGGCGGTAAACTTAAAGTGTATAATTTTGAAATATAATTGATTATGGTGCCTTTAAAAGAAAACGGCGAACTGGATATCGAGCGGATTAATGAACAGCCGATAGAAGAATATATGGAAGTTATAGGTGGTTTGACTGAGGAGCAATATAAAGAATATCTGTCCAATCTGCCAGTTAATGAATCAAAAGAGCCTGTCCGTGCGATAGTTGTTGATTATACATTAGAAGAAGAATTAGAAAGAGGAAGTGTTCTTGCAGAGGATCTTATCAATAAACTAAGGAAAAATGAAAAGACTTCATTTAAATGATAATATTTATCATTAGCTATTTTGGGTGAAGAAATATAATGAATCCCTTGACCATTGGAGAGTCACCGTGGTTGATGTTATCAACCAACTGCATATCATTGAACGAATTTCAGCGGGATCCCGTTTGGGAGAGATTTATAATACGCTGTAAATGAATATATTCGTAAATGCTGCCCTCTGAATTTGACTGCCAGCTTTTGATAACTTGTTGTAGCTGAAAGGGTGGAGTTCCACACTCTGATTATCAGTAGGTTGCGAAATTCTGCCCTCCGGATGTTCAAATGGCGGAGTTGCCCTTGGCAAGATGAGCCTTGCCAAGGGCAATAATCTATTGACCTTAAGATGGATAATCAAGTTATCGGAGCCTCCATCAGCGGAGCCGGGCGATGGTCTCTTCGAGGGAGTAGGACTGGTATATTCCTTTGGCTTCGGCGTAGCGCTTGTTGATCGCCATAAAGGGGCGCCAGAGTTCGGCGAAAGAGCCGGAAAAGCTGACGTTTTCAGTTTCACCGTTACGGGTTATGGCGTTGCATCGGTTGATGCCGGAAAGGGGGCTTCCGGCCAGATAGTAGGTGAGGGCGTGGATCTCTCCGTCTTTCTTGATAACGGATCTCTCGCAGGTCTCCCACCATTCAAGATAGACTCCGAGCGTGGCGTCGCTCAGGCCGGATGTGCCGGAGTAGGCGAGGTTGTTCCGGAACGGTAACGGGGTAAGGAACATACGGCTGTCGGAGAGGATCCGGTCACGATGCTCGTAGAGGAAGAAGGCTTCCTTGTAGAATAATTTCATCCAAGGCTCCTCGCTGGTCTTGCGCGGTGCCTTCGCGGGCATATTCCCGATCCGAAGGTATTCGCCTGTCGTGTCAAGCTCAAGGCCAGCGTCAGGCTTGATGTCATCAGGCGCTTCCGCCTTTGGATAGCATTCAAGAATATTTCCGTTCATCAGCAGGATCTTCCCATTCGGGTGAATGACCGCGGTCTCATTGTTCACTGTACTCATATATTCATTGTTTTATGGGTGGCGCTTGGAACTTGCAAAAGATTTATAATTACTGTGCGCAAATCCTGGTGACAAAATTAAAATCATCAAGCGTCATCCAAGTATAGTACAAGGTTATTCAGGAATCCGCAACCAAAATCAAGAAAATGGTTGCGTTTTGTTGATTGAAAGTGTATTCAAGATGCAGTTTTCAGTTCCTGCCGCTATGGCAGCGGGCGATCAAGAATGAATATAATATCAGAAATTTGACCTATATGCAAAGATTTGAGAAAATAATCCTGAATATTCCGCATAGTTCGGATAGGATGCTTCCACGGCGGACCGAGGCCGCTGATGGCACGCGCGGCCCCGAATGGCTGCCGGATGTAGCCTTGGCCAGTAGCCAGAAGAACTCGGCCGGGCTGCCTTCGGTAAGCGGATGGACGGATCCGGCGGCCATCGCGAAGGAGGTGCGCCGTTGGACCGATTGGTACACGGATTCGATGTTCCGGCCTGATGCGGACCTGGCCGGCAGGGTCGTGCCTGTCGTGTTCGGCCTTTCGCGTTTCTGCATTGATGTGGAAAGGCTCCTTGATGACCCTTTGAATGCCGCCGGCCAAGGCATCCTCTACGAAAGGTTCGGCGATTGCCGCCGCCTGATTTCCGGGCGGACCGCCTTGATGAATGAATATCACGGATTCATCTCGCGCCTTTCCTCTGAGTTGGCTCCCGGCTCGCTCATCATAGACTGCCACTCGTTTCCGTCGGATCTCGCCGACATCGACATCTGCATCGGCTATAATGACGATGCCAGCAAGCCTGAGCAGGATTTGATCGACAATGCGGCGCGCCTGTTTGATCGCGCCGGATTCAGGGTCGGCCTGAACAATCCATATTCAAACTCGATAACTCCCAAGAAACCGATTGATTACAAATCCTTGATGATCGAAGTCAACAAGCGTTGCTATATGAATGAGGGCACTTTGGCGCGGACGGTAGGCTATGGCATCATTTCCGGGCTTGTCAACGACTTCTATCGCCTGGTATTGGCATAAAAGAATATCACCGTGCGTGAAAAGCGGCGTTTCGTTCACAAAATCCCTTTGGGGCGTGAGTGGAAAAGCGCTTTTTGCGCACAGTGATGATGAAGAATACGTCAGTCGGCCTTTTACCTCCTGCTGCCTATCGGCCTTTCCTTGGTGAAGCCAGGGAACACCCTGACGAGAACCACTCCGTGCGGAGGTACATCAGCATCGAAACGATCCCTGTCGTTGGTGATTTCGGCGACATCTTTCTGCCTCCAGACATCCCTGACGATGATTTTGTCCCCGATAATTCCGATGGCTCTCGGCTTGAAACCGATCTTCTGGGTTGTCTCGCTGAGGTTGAACATGGCGATTGCCAGCGAACCGTCCTCCAAAGGCTTGAAGTATGTGGCATAGGAACTGTTGCCGTAAATCTTTGTGGCCGCGTAACCGAGCGGATCCTGATTGATGTCGATCACCTCGTTGTTGCACAGAAGGCTCTTTGTGAATTTGTCGGCGACCGCCATGTCGCAGCCGATCAGGAGCGGGGACGCCTGCATTGCCCAAAGGGTGACGTGGGTATATTGCTCGTCCGGAGTCAGGTTGGTGTAGTGGTATTTCCTGCCCCAGCCGACGTTTCCGATGACCATCATGTCTCCGTCAGGCCAGTGTCCAGGACCTGAATATGGCGCCCAGCTGCTGTTCCTGCCGAAACCGATGCCGGAGATGCTTTTCCAGTTGTCGCGGATGTCCCCTGTCGTCCTCCAACAGTTGGCGTATTTGACATATTCACCGGCCAAAGGAAGGAGGGCGGAGTTGGAAAGGCTGTAGACGATGTCCCTGCCGCATTTCTCCAGCTCATCGTGCATCTCTTTCATGCTGTACCAGTCGTGCGGGTTCCAGTCGTATTTGAGATAGTCGAAGCCCCATTCCGCCCACTGGCGCGCGTCCTGGGCGGCGAATGAATATTTCCCGCTGTACCAAAGCTTCTCTCTGGTCAGCTCGCCGGACGGATCCACCATCCTGTAGTTCTCGTTGACGAGCCCTTTCTTGACCCATTCGTAGGTGCCGTCGGCGTTGTCGCACTGTGTTCCGATGTGTGCCGCATAGGTCGCAACCCACGGACCGGAATAGATGCCGACCTTGAATCCCATGGCGTGCAGCGAGTCCACAAGACCTTTCATGTCAGGAAATTTCACGTTCGGCTGGATCGCGTTCTCCTTTCCGCCGCGGAGTCCCTGCCAGCCATCGTCTATGTTGATGTACGACCAGCCATAGTCCGCCAGTCCGCTTTCAAGAATCGCCTTCGCGGAAGCCATCACTTTCTCATGGCTTACCGTGTTGCCCCAGCAGTTCCAGCTGTTCCAACCCATCGGAGGAGTCAGCGCGATCTTCTCTCCGATGACGATCCTGAACTCCCTTTTCGCCTCGCCGAGGCTGTTGGCGGCCTTCAGCGTGACATTGTAGGTGCCGGCTTTCTTGACCTTCCCGGTGATCACACCTGTTCCGGAGTCGATTTTCAGGCCTTTGGGCAGGTTCTCGGCCGAGAATGTCATCGGTCTGTCACCTGTCGCCGCCACCTTGTACAGGAAATCTGAGCCTGGACGGGCGCCATAGATCTTGGCTCCGTTGATCCGGGGAGTGTGTGGAGCCTCCGGAGTAAGGATATAGCCGGAATAGTCCGGAACCTTCACCTCGTCCGATGGCTCTGATTGGGCTGATGCTGTGGCACTTGCCAGAATGGCCAGCGCGCCTGTCAACAGAAAGGAAATTTTTCTCATGATCTGAATTTTGTGTTATTAGTATTGAATATCCTGCATTATAAAACGCAGCGACTCCGTTTTACCCTACCTCGCATGATTCCGGAATATGGATGATTGCGTCCGAAAAGTCACTTCGTGCAAATAAATACGTACCGATCATCGCGAAGCAAGAGGCAGTGGAATCTTTTGAAATATTCATTTGAAAACAAAGGTAGGGTAAAAGTCCGGTTAAACGTTAAATATCTATATGAAATAATTAAAGTCATTATGAGTAAAGACGACAGAAGGATTTCAGATGATCGGATCAAAGAGAAATGCTTCAGATATTTCCGTGGCGAATCCACTTACGAGGATGAGGTTTCAATCCGCGAGAGCCTTTCGGACGGTAAGCTGTCGATGGATGATTTCAGGACGATGGAGAAGGATTGGTGTGACAGCGAGAGGCCGACTGCGGGGCAGAGGATGGCCTACGCCAGACTTACGGGCAAAATCAAGGCGCGCCGGTGGAAACGCTTGCTGCTGAGGATTTCCGTCCCGGCGGCAGCGGCGGTGGCCGTCATCATGGCGTTGTTCTTCAATCTGTTCAATGACAAGGAGAATCCGGTCTCCACTTTCTCGACAGCCTATCTGGAGACGAGACTGGTCGTGCTTCCGGACTCGTCCAAAGTTTGGCTGAACTCAGCTACGACCCTGACCTACGATTCTGATTTCAACAAGAAGGGCAGGGAAGTGACGCTGTCCGGCGAGGCGTTCTTCGATGTCTCGAAGAATCCGGCCAAGCCATTCATCGTCAGAATGGACGATGCCAGCATCACTGTCAAAGGCACCTCGTTCAACGTCTCTGCCTACAACGGTGAGAACGGAATCCAGGCGGCCCTCCTCACGGGACAGATCCAGTTCCAGACCGGCAAGGACTACATTTATCTCAGCCCGGGCGAGGTCATCTCCTACAACCGTATCGACCGTTCCATGAGCAAGTCCAGGCGGGATGTGAGCCAGTACCGCTCATGGCTTGACGGCAAGCTGGACTGCGAGTCAGTCACGCTTGACTGGCTGTTTTCCAGACTGACATCCTTGTACGGAACGCGGATTCATTACAATCCGGTGAAATACAGGAACAAGACTTTCCGTGTCATACTCGACACCCGTGAGTCCATCGATGATGTGCTTGGGGCGGTGGCCGTAATTGTGCCGATCTCGTGGGCATGGCAGGATGACAGCAGCATCGCGATCACAGAAAAATGACATACAATCAAAACTAATAACGTTAACTAAACCCACTGTTCAACAAAAATGAAGAGACAACTTGTTTTCAAGAGCGCGCTTCTTGTTTTGCTTCTCGTGATGACCGGGCAGTTCATCTCCGCCCAGTCGTTCACAAAGCGGTTCAAGAACGAGCCTCTGACTGGTGTCATCAAGGAACTTGAGCGCCAGACCGGCTATTCTTTCATCTACGAGACAGGAATTCTTCGGGATGCCCCGGCTGTCACGGCCGACTTCAACTCGGCGTCCGTGCAGACTGTCTTGCGGCAGATAGTCAAACCGCCTTTCAAGTATGAGCTGAAAGGCAAGATCATCACGATCACCAAAACCGAGGCAAAGACCTCAGGCAAGACAACCGGCGATGACAAATCTACGGAGGTCAGCGGAACCGTCAAGGACGCCAAGACCGGCGAGCCGCTTGTCGGAGTGGCGGTTTGGGTCAAGGACACTCCGATTGGAGTCTCCACCGACCTTGATGGCCGCTATAACCTTTCATTCAAAGGCAATTACGGCTACATCAGCGTGTCCTGCATAGGCTATGTGGCCCAGGATGTCCAGATAAAGAAGGGATCACAGGTCATCAACGTGGCCCTTGAGCAGGATGGAAACACTTTGGAGGAGGCTGTGGCTGTCGGCTACGGCCACCAGAAGAAGGCCAGTATCGTGGGCGCCATCGCCACAATCGCTCCGGACGCGGTGAAGATTCCGGTGTCCAAGATCAGCAACGCTCTCGCCGGAAGGCTTTCCGGAGTCGTGTCGGTGCAGAGGAGCGGCGAGCCTGGCGCGGGATCCACTTTCTGGATCCGAGGCATCAGCACCTTCGGAGCCAACGCCAACCCTCTCGTCCTGATCGACGGAGTCGAGCGTGAGCTTGACCTTGTGGATGTCGAGGACATCAAGGAATTCTCCGTCCTCAAGGACGCCGCCGCGACGGCCGTTTACGGAGTGCGAGGAGCCAACGGCGTGGTGCTCATCACGACACGCAGCGGAGAGGAGGGCAAACCAAAGGTCAGCATCAAATTCGAGAACGGTGTGACCAGCCCAGTCAAGGTGCCGGAGATGGCGAGCGCGACACAGTACATGGAAATGTACAATGTGGCTTCCGGGACTGAATATTTCGATGCGGAGAGGGTACGCAAGACCTTGAGCGGAGAGGATCCGGACCTTTATCCTAATGTCGATTGGGTCAACAGCATATTCAAGAACCTCAGCAACAACACCAGGGCGAACGTCAACGTCTCCGGTGGAACCAGCTCCGTGAAATATTACATCTCCGGAGGTTTCTACAACGAGAACGGGCTCTTCAAGACTGATCCTACGGCCGATTACAACACGGGAATATATTACCGCCGCTTCAATTTCAGGGCGAACGTGGATGTGAAACTCACTCGCCACACGTCCATGAACGTCAATCTCGCCACGACTTTCGAGCAGAAGAACGAGAGCGGAACGAGCAGCAGCTCGATCTGGTCGGCCGCGCTGAAGACACCGTCCGTGATCTTCCCGATGGTCTATTCGGACGGCCATTATCCAGGACCGGGTACTAACATGGGCTACAACCCGTACGCCCTTCTGACACAGACCGGTTACAAGCAGGCGTTCTATAACACGGCTCAGTCTCTCGTGTCCCTCACCCACGATTTCTCGTGGCTCACCGATGGACTTACAGCCACAGTCAAAGGCTCTTTCGACGCCAAGAACAACGCTTACCAGAACCGCACCAGGACTCCTGAGCAATACGGTCAGGCGTACAGGGACGAGAACGGAGAACTGCACCTTACTGAGCTTGTGCAGGGCTCGCAGACACTGGATTTCTCATATTCCAACACCGGATGGCGTTCCCTCTATCTGGAGGCCAGCCTGAACTACGCAAGGTCATTCGGAAACCACAGCGTCACAGGTCTCCTTCTCTATCAGCAGTCACAGAAGAACTATATCGGCTCCAGTGCCACCTCCAGCAATGCGGCCCTGCCGTACAGACATCAGGGAGTGGCCTTCAGGGCTACCTACAATTATGATTCACGGTATTTCGCCGAGTTCAACGCCGGCTACAACGGATCCGAGAACTTCTCGCCTGGACACAGGTTCGGATTCTTCCCGTCAGTGGCCGGTGGCTGGATGGTCTCCAACGAGAAATTCTGGACAGGCCGCCTGGCTGATGTCATCAGCTTGCTGAAAATCAAGGGCTCCTATGGAATTGTCGGAAACGACCAGATCGGAGGCAACCGTCGTTTCATCTACCTGGAGACAATCAACTCCGGTGATAAGTGGAGTTTCGGCGAGACGGTGACCTCCTACCCGTCCTACCGGCGCGGCGAATGGGCCAACGACAATGTCGGCTGGGAGAAATCACGCAAACTGGATGTCGGCGTGGATGTCTCGTTCTTCGACAAACTCCGCGTGCAGGTGGACTGGTTCAAGGAAAAGCGTTCGGGAATATTCCTTCAGAGGTCTTCCATTCCTGAATATATCGGAATCACCACGAAGCCTTACGTCAACATCGGCCGGATGAGGAACTCCGGATGGGACAGCTCCCTGCAGTACGACCAGAAGATCGGCCAGGTGAACTTCTCGGCGATGGGTAACTTCACTTTCGCCCGTAACGTCATCGAGGATCAGGACCAGCCGGACTACATCGAGAAGTACATGAACCGTACCGGCCAGGCCAGATGGCAGACATTCGGCTATGTGTCCGACGGACTGTTCAAGGACGAGGCTGACATCGCCACGTCTCCGGACCAGAGCGCTCTCGGCGAGGTACGTCCTGGCGACATCAAGTACAAGGATCTCAACAACGACGGTGTGATCGACAGCAAGGACGTCAAGGCCATAGGGTACACCGACGTGCCTGAGATCGTGTACGGTTTCGGTGTGTCCGCCCAATGGAAGGGATTCGATGTGTCGGTTTTCTTCCAGGGCAACGCCCACGTAAGTTTCTCGATAAACTCCTCTATGGTACGCGGATTCACCGAGCCGAAGATGGCCGCGAACAACGTGTTCTCCGATATCTACGGGAACTACTGGACCGAAAGCAATACCGACGCGAAATACCCGCGTCTTACCACGACCGAGGCGACGAACAACAACCAGTCATCTGACTTCTGGCTCGTCAACGGCCGCTACATCAGGCTCAAGAACGCTGAGTTCGGCTACACTTTCCCTAAGAGATTGATCCAGAAGATGCGCCTGAGCCAGCTGCGTGTCTTCGTGTCCGGAACGAATCTGCTTACCTTCGCTCCGTTCAAGCTCTGGGATCCGGATCTCCAGACGGGAGCGTCGAACTACCCTAACACCAGAGTGGCCAACATCGGTCTGAACATCGGTTTCTAATAATCAAGAAGTACTATGAAGAAGAATATATCAGCAATAATCCTGATGATTGCGCTGGCGGTCTGCGGCTGTGACAGTTACCTGGACAGGCAGCCTGACGACCAGCTGACCTCAAAGAACATATTCGACAAGAAGACGACCACGCTGCAATATCTTGTCAATGTCTATACCTACATTCCAAGCGAATGGTCCCCGGAAGGTTACGGTTCCACATCCGGCATCGCGATCACTGCCAGCGACGAGGCTTCCTGCGCCTACACCGGCTCACGTTTCTTCGCTTTGCTGAACCATAACCAGCTTTCCCCTCTGTCAACCCACGGCGGTTACCGTCATGCGGTTTACAGACTTTTGTATCAGGGAATAAGCGAGGCGACATATTTCATGTCCAAGGTCCAGGACTGCCCTCAGCTCACGGATGATGAGAAAGTGATGTGGCGGGGCGAGGCCCGTTTCCTCAGGGCGTTCTACTATACCGAACTGCTCAAATGGAACGGCCCTGTCATCTGGCTCGGGGACAGGCAGTCGGACTATTCCGACCCGAATGTGTCAAAGGTGGACAGGTCTCCTTGGAGCACGATAGTCGATTGGCTTTGCGATGAATATGACCAAGCGGCCACCGAACTCCCTGACACGAGAAGCTCCTACGAAATCGGACGCGCCACGAAAGGCTCTTCCCTTGCGATGAAGGCCAGGCTCCTCATGTTCAACGCCAGCCCTCTTTTCAACGGGCAGAACGGCACCGGCATTTATGACGGCATCGTGAACAAGGACGGTGAGAAACTCTTCAACACTGAATATGACGAAAACCGTTGGAGACAGGCGGCCGAGGCGGCGAAGGCTGTCATAGACATGAACACGTACAATCTTGTGGATGACGAGAACGCCACTCCGCTTGAGAATATTCATAACGCTGCGGTGCTGCTCAATTCCCCTGAGAACATATTCACGGTGCAGTGCGGCGGACGCAGCTGGAGAGTCGGGGAGACTCCGGTCTCGGCGAGCGGATACGGCGGAATCGGTCTGACCCAGAAGCTTGTGGACGCTTTCGCGATGGACAACGGCTACTATCCGATCACCAACATGGATGACGAGTCCTACGACAACGGCGCGGGCGCGATCGAGGTGGATCCACGTTCCGGCTACACTGAGACCGGGTCTCAGAAGTTCGTCAACCCGTTCTTCTCCACCATCCCTAAGAACCTGAAGTCCAACGACGCCATCGAGACCATGAACATGTACATCGGCCGCGAGCCGAGGTTCTACGCCAATGTGTTCTGGAGCGGCCAGACATGGATCATGGGCACGAACAAGCTGGCCAACATCCAGTTCTACAAGAACGGAAACTCCGGACCTATCACTTCGAACAACTACAGCCCGACCGGTTACCTCTGCCTCAAGTTCATCGACCCGGATCTGGACACGAAGTCAAGCCGGTGGGGGAACCTCTCGTGGCCGATCATCAGATATGCCGATGTGCTGCTGATGTACATCGAGGCTCTCAATGAATATGACCCGGCGAATCCGGACATCCTCACTTACTGGAACATGATACGCCACAGGGCCGGGGTCCCGGCGATCGGAACCGGCGAGGACGAGGTCTATCCTGAGATCATCGGCGACAAGGATCTCCAGAGAAAGTACATCCGCAGGGAGCGTATGGTCGAGCTTTGCTTCGAGGGGAAACGTTACTTCGACACCCGCCGCTGGATGATAGCCGAAAGGGAGGACAACGGCAAGGTCGTAGGATGCAACATCGGAGCGTCTGACCATAAGATTTCCGGTGATTATTGGAGGCGCACGTCCATTTTCGACACTTTCGGAGAGGCCGGCACCAAGTCCGAGAGGGTGTTCACCAAGAAATACTATGTCCTTCCTATGAATCAGGCCGAGCTTGACAGGGTTCCGGAACTGACTCAGAACTACGGATGGTAGAACTGGAAACGACTTCTAAAAAAGAATCATTATGAAACGAAAATATACTCTTATAGGCTTAGCCGCGCTTCTGTCCGCCGCGGCTTGCGAGCCGAGCCACCTGGAGGACAATCTTTACGACCCTTCCGTGTACATCCTCAACAACGGGTACCAGAAGACGGAGACATTCTATGACGTGCAGTCTTCGTTCACGGCTGAGGTGAACGCCTACTGTGGCAGCTATTACGACCAGAACCCAAAGGTGAGGCTGTCGGAGGACGCCGCCGTACTGGAAAGGTACAACGAGGAGAACTCCACGTCACTTCAGGCACTGCCTGCCGACTGCTGGTCCCTGGAATCGTCTGACCTCCAGATGAAGGACAAGAAAGCCACGTTCAAGGTGGATTTCAACATCGAGGCTCTGAAAAGGCTTTCCACCGAACCTGACTATTCCGATCTTGGGAACTATGCCGTGGCGTTGAGGCTGAAATGCCTCACCGATGGCGTGAACGATGCCCAGACCGATGAGCTTGGCAGCACCGTCATCGTTCCGGACATGAGCATGATGGCGTTCAGCCTGGACAAATCCGGCGTGTCAGAGACGGATCTCGACAATCTGGAGGACAATGACGGATTCATCATTGTTGAATACAAGGTCCGCACAAGCATCGAGAACAATTGGGACAACGGCGTGAAGTTCACTTTCAACGTCCCGTCTGACAAGGCTGAATATTCACTTCTTCCGGAGGGATCATATTCAGTGACATCCTCTTCTGAGCAAGGTTTCACTCCTGGAGTGTCCGAGATTGTCTATACTGTCCGCATCGACAAGTCCAAGGCGCAGGAAAGGTACTATTCTCTTGTGGCCGGCGTCGAGTCGGAAGGCGGCTTCAAGGTGGAAGGTGAGTCTGAGTCAGTGATGAATATGTTCAACAGGCATCATTACAGCCAATCGGACATCAAGGTCCGCAACTGCAACACCTATAAGATCGGTGCCGGGCCGGAGCTGACATTGGACGGGAAGATCAACACGAAATGGGAGTCCGGCTATCAGACCACCGATGTCGTGGCATCAAAACTGCCTTATGTCATTGAATATGAACTGGCGAATCCGGTGTGCATCTCTGACTTTGATCTGTACCGCCGTCAGGACCGTTATGCGTCCGACCTTAAAGGCGGGCATCTGGAAGTGTCGTTGGATGGTGAGAATTACACCAAGGTCTGCAATTTCGACTACACCGGCGTGAGCGCATACCGTAACGTTCACGCTGCGGAGATCGAGCCTGAGGCGAAGTACGTCAAGTTTGTCGTGACGGCGTCAGGACGAAAGGGCGGAGCCTTGAAGGTTCCTCTGTGCAGTCTGGCCGAGTTCAGCATCTGCTATAGATAATTGTCATGACGTAATATTCAGAAAGGGTGACTTTTTAGCCACCCTTTCTTCTTATATTCAACCCTATGTCCGTGATCAATCCACCATGCAGGTGAGGATGAACAGCAGCCAGAGATGAGCGGCTCCGCTCTGGAGATCCGCGTTCCCGTTGCCGGCGAGGCCGTCCAATTCTTTCCTGAACACCGTCAGGGCTTTGTGGATGTGCTTTTCCACAGCCTTCTCAGAGATTTTCAAAGCCGCCGCGATTTCCTTGTTCTTCATGTTCTGGAACCTGCTCATCATGAACACTTCGCGGCATCTGTCAGGAAGCTTGCCCATGATGCTGTGGATGTTCGCCGTGAGTTCATCGTAGATTGTCTTCCGGTCGGAGTCGTTGACCGCGAAATCCATCTGATAGAGACCTTCGTCGCAGACGTTTCTGAAAGAATCCGTGAGACTGACAATCCTGAGTGATGACTGGTGGCGCAGTGTGTCAATCGACCGGTTCCGTACAATGCGGAACAGAAGAGCCTGCCATGCGTCGCTTTCCTTTCCTTCGAATTTCTCCCAAAGCGTGCCATAGGCCTCGTGCACGATGTCTTGCGCTGTGTGCTCGTCCGACACGAACCTGAAAGCGAAGTTATAAAGCCTGTCGCTGTACTTGTAGTACAGTCCTTCGAATATCGTTTCATCCAGAATCATCTTTTCTTATCCTTTGACATGGCTTTATATCATACAAATATAGCCTTTTTTAAGGATTACCTGATAAAAAGTCTTGATCGTTTTTTAGCATATAGGGCATCGAAGGTGTCTTACCTTATATAAAACATTTTTATACTCCATGAAACTAAAACTCATAACAAAACTCATTCTGGTCGTTCCGCTGCTTCTTGGCGGGACCGCTTGCCAGAAACAGACTGTGTCCGAGGTGCACGACACTGTCGTCATCAAGACTACGTTGGCCGCCAAGACACCTGCTACGTTGGTGGGAGGCGGAACCGATCAGATCACGATCAGCGCCACGTGTGACTGGTCGCTTGAAGGCGAGGACTGGTTCACCATCGAGCCCGCTTCAGGAGTGAAGGGCATCAGCGAATCCAAAATCATCACTCAGCCTAACACGACAGGAGCGGACCGTACAGGTACAATCCGCCTCAAGGCCGGTTCTTACACAGGTACTTACACATTCACCCAGGCGGGCAAATAATGAAGGGCGAAGACTACAGACGCATCCTGGATTTCTTCTTCAGCGGTGTGGAGGTCTCTGATGAACTGAAACAACGGTACCTCGGGTGGCTTGCCGCGTATGGAGATGAACCGGAGGTGAAGGCTTTGCTGGAGGAATATTGGGACTCTGTCTCTTCGGACTCTCCTGATTTCGACTTGACGGCCGGACTGGAGAGGCTTATGGCTTCGCTGGGAGAGGATGGCGCTTCGACAAGCTCAGCGAGCATCGAAGGGACTGCCCCAACGGCTCAAAGACTCGGATGGCTGTCCAATCTGCTGCACAGCAAGCCATTACGTTACTGTGTCACCGCCGCCGCAGCCGTGGCGATATTCATAGGAGGCGCGACAGTCGCGAGAATGAATATGGTTCCCGAAAGGGAGACCGTGCTCATCGCTTCGTCCGACAACGCCGGCTCCTACACCTTGCCTGACGGCACGCGCGTATGGCTCAACCGGGACAGCCGGCTGTCCTACAACCAGGATTTCGGCAAGAGCGCAAGGAATGTCTCCATCGACGGCGAAGGCTACTTTGAGGTCACCAGAAACGAGGCCTGCCCGTTCATCGTGAATATGCACGACAACCTTCAGGTCAAGGTTCTCGGAACGACTTTCAACATTGTCAGCGACCCTGTCGGACATTCCGCCGAGGTGATCCTCCGCAGCGGTTCCGTGCAGGTCTCCGACACCGAAAGCAAGGAACTCGTCATCCTCAGGCCTGACCAGAAATATTCCTGGGACAGGGGAAGGACTGAGGTGACGGCGGTGAACGCCGATGACTGCTGCCGCTGGTACGAGCATCGCCTCGCATTCGACAATGTGAAGCTCGGCGACATTCTGGAAAGCCTGTCGCACAAGTACCAGATGAAGATCGCGGCTGACCTCGGCAACCTTAAGGACAAACGTATGTCATTGACGGTCAAGGATGAATCCGTCGATGAGATTATGGAGATCCTCTCAACCCTCCTTCCGGTCCGCTGGGAGCGTCAAGGAAAGACAATCACAATTGATAACAAAACCAAAAACACTAATTATTAATGAAAGGAATATCTAACATTCTTCCTTCATTCACCAGAACCGTGCTTTGCGTGCTGTGCGCCCTCGGGCTTTCGCTCGGTGCGTACGCTCAGAGCAGGACGGCGACCGTGAATGTCAAGGATGTGACAGTCAAGGAACTCCTGAAGGCTATCGAGGCTGGTAGTTCCTACACTTTCGCCTATGTGGACACCGACATTGACCTTGCCGGCAAGGTTTCGGTCACGGCGAAGAACGAGGACATCGAAGCTATCCTGAAGAAGGTGCTTCCAGGTGTCAAGGTCGAATTCAAGGACCAGAAGATCCTTTTGAGCAAAAAGGCTCCGGAAGCCAGACCTAAGGCTTCGGGGACCGTAGGCCCGAAAATCATTACCGGAAAGGTCGTTGACAAGTCCGGACAGCCGGTGATCGGCGCTATGGTCATCGAGCGTGGCACCAACAACGGAACCGGAACAGACATCGATGGAAACTACGAGCTCAAGGTCAAGAGCGAGGACGCTGTCCTGGACGTTTCCATCATCGGCTACAACAGCGCCTCCGCTACATTGACCGCTGGCCAGTCCAAGGCCGATTTCGTGCTTGAGGAAGAGTCTATCAAGCTGGATGACGTTGTGGTCATCGGTTACGGCGCGCAGAACAAGAGGGATGTCACGACTTCCATCGCGTCCATCAAGGCCGAGGACTTCGCCAACACTCCGACCACGGACTTCCGTGAGTCGATGGCTGCCAAGATGCCGGGTGTGCAGGTCATCAATCTGGGTGGTCAGCCTTCCGGCAACGTCTCCGTCAGGGTCAGGGGTGTCCAGTCCGCCACATCAGGCAACGACCCTCTCTACGTCATCGACGGAATCCCTTGCGACTCAAGGGCTTTCGCAAACCTTGACGGCAGCGACATCGAGAGCCTTGAGGTCCTGAAGGACGCCTCCGCGGCCGCCATCTACGGATCGAGAGGATCCTGCGGTGTCATCCTTGTCACTACAAAGCGTGGAGCCAACTCAGAGACACCGGTCATCTCCTACGACGGACAGTTCAGCGTCTCCAATGTCTCCAAGAAGATCGATATGCTCGATGCCTACGAGTTCGCGGAGATATTCAAAGAAGCCAGGGACGGCGCCTATCTTTTTGAAGTTCCCACAGGCTCCATCGGAGATCCGTATAGCGGTCGTCCGAAGAGTTATCATAATGTCGATCCTCTCATCACTTCCTATCTTCAGGACAAGACCGGAACTTTGACAAACACCGATTGGCAGGACGAGATCTTCCGCACGGCGCTCTCGCACAAGCACGCCCTCAGCGTCTCCGCCAGAACGAAGAACTACAACTACTATATTGGCCTGAACTACCTCAACCGCGAGGGAACCATCATCGGATCGGACTTCGAGAGGTACGGACTCAGGGCCAACCTTGACGGCAAGAAAGGTAAGCTGAAATATGGCGTAAGCTTCTCTCCTTCATATTCAAAAACAAACTATGTGAACTCCGACGGCCAGTACGGCAGCGACGGTGTGATCGCGTCAGCCTTGATGGCTCCTCCTGTATTCCCGGTTTACAACTCCGACGGGTCCTATAACTGGGATATGAACGGTTATATGAGGTTCAACACTTGGGACACCCAGACCAACGAGGTGCTGAACCCTGTCGCCCTTGCCCTTGAGATCGATGATGTCAGGGAGAAACTGAACCTTGTTGGCAACGTCCACGCTTCCTACGAGTTCATCAAGGGACTTGAATATAAGGTCACGGTCGGTGGTGACTATTATTCCTATATCAGGAACTACTACCGTCCGTCCTACATTCCGCTCAAGAACCTGAAGTACTACGACAAGCCTTCGGCTCCTACCGCGGCCAACTACACCCAGTCATATTTCCACTGGAACGTCACCAACCAGATCTCGTTCAACAGAAAGTTCGGCGAGCACTCAATAAACGCCGTGGCTGTCTATGAGGCTGAGAAACAGGCTATCCAGACTTCCGCCATCAAAGGTACCGGTGTAGAGGGTGACGACAAGATCAGGACCACCAAGAGCAAGACCATTTCAATTGATGACACATTCAACGACAAGTACGCCTACACATTCGCGTCTTGGCTTGTCCGCGCGCAATATTCCTACAAGGGACGCTATATGTTCTCAGCCTCGATCAGAGGTGACGCCTCCTCTCGTTTCGCTCCGGACACAAGGTGGGGATATTTCCCTGCCGCGTCAGCCGGTTGGCGCATAAGCGACGAGAATTTTATGAGATGGACCAAGAACTGGCTGAACGACCTCAAGCTGCGCGCCAGCATCGGTCAGACAGGTAACGCCCAGATCGGTAACTCGGCTTATCTGGCCCTTTACGGATCCAACACTCTCGATCTTGGCAACGGACTCGTCACTTCTATGTACCCGTCGCAGATAGCCAACAACGAGCTTGGATGGGAGAAGAACACCCAGACAAACATCGGCTTCGACGCCAACCTCTGGAACGGCCTTCTCGGCATCAACGCCGACTTCTACTATTCCAAGACCACGGATATGCTCTTTAATATTCCGGTGTCATCTGTGTCCGGTCTGACGAAGTCCAATGTCAACATCGGCTCGATGCAGAACAAGGGTGTCGAGATCACCTTGACCTCTCACAAGTCGTTCGGTGACTTCTCGATGGACTGGAACGCCAACTGGTCGCTGAACAGGAACAAGGTCCTGTCGCTTGGTGACGAGGACGCTCCGCTCATCGTTGCCTCTTCATATTCAGGTGCCAACTACATCACGAAAGTCGGCTATCCGGTAGGTTGCTACTACCTGCTCGTGCAGGACGGTGTGTTCCACAACCAGGAGGAACTTGACACATATCCTCATTTCCCGACAACCACTGTCGGCGACTTCCGCTTTGTGGACGCCAACGGCGACGGCAAGCTTGACAAGGATTCCGACCGTGTGATCGTCGGCAACTATATGCCTGATTTCTACTACGGATTCGGTGTTCAGTTCGGCTGGAAGGGACTTGATCTCTCCGCCAACTTCCAGGGTGTCTATGGCAACGAGATCCTGAACCTTGAGAGACGTTACCTTCTGAATATGGAAGCGTCTTCGAATATGATGAAGGAGGCCTTGAACCGCTTCCCTTACGGCAATCTCAACAGGGCCACCAGAAAATCCTCCGGAAACAACGGCTCCTGCACATCGACCTTCCATCTTGAGGACGGATCCTACCTGAGGCTCCAGAACCTGTCCCTCGGCTACACGATGCCTGACAAGTGGTTCCGCGGCACTACCATCTCAAAGATGAGGGTTTACATCCAGGGCACGAACCTGTTCACCCTGACTCATTATTCAGGCTACAACCCAGAGGTCAACAAGAGGTCAACCAACGCCCTCAGCCCGGGCGAGGACTATTGCTCCTACCCTCTTTCAAGAACCTTCAGTGTGGGTATCAACTTTAATCTGTAATGAATATGAAGAATATCATAAAATCAGCTTTGATCGGCCTTGCGGCTCTTAGCCTTGCCTCCTGTGGCGATAGCTTCTTCGAGCAGTACCCGGCGAACACCGTGACCGAGGGCAACTATTACAAGACCGATGATGATTTCAACCAGGGCGTTTACTGCTGCTACGACAAGCTGAAGACCCAGATGGGCTTTTTCATCAACGAACTGGCTTATAGAAGTGACGAGTGTGAGCTCACCGCAATGGCGGTCTCCACTCAGGACAGGTACGATCTCGATCATTTCCAGGAGAGATCCAACAATGCCATACTCTCGAATATCTGGAACGCCTGGTACAACGGAATATACCGCTGCAACGATGTTCTCGACCATATGGCCGGCAAGACTCTCGCGAACGGGGACAAGTACCGTGGCGAGTGCCTGTTTATGAGGTCATGGTGGTATTTCAGCCTTTACAGGGTGTTCGGAGTCGTGCCGGTGACACGCACCGTCGTGACACCTGTCCAGGCCAAGACCATCCCGAGATGCACTGAGGAGGAGATGTACAACCTTCTTGTCGAGGATCTCAAGGAAGCGATTGATCTTCTTCCCGCCAAACGTTCCGCCGAGGTCGCGAGAGTGACGAAGATCGCCGCGCAGGCCCTTCTCGGCAAGGTCTATCTGACTTTCGGCAAATACGCCGAGGCGCAGACCGTGCTGGAGGACGCGATGAAGGACACGAACTTCGGCCTTATGGCGACCACCGGAGCCGCTTTCGATGTGGCCAACAAGATGAACAAGGAGATCCTCTTCGCCATCTACTACAACAAGACAAACGACAACGGTCACGGCTACTGGCACAGCACCAACATCGCTGACCCTAAGCTGAGGCCTAATCCGACCGGCGCGTTCAAGTCTGTTTATTCAGCGGATGACAACAGGTACGCCCTTATTGGTGAGTATCAGGAGATAACACCGGGTAAACTTTACGCGATCAACAAGTATATGGACGCCTACGATGCCACATATACCACGCTGGTTGGCAATGATTTCCCGTTCCTCCGTTATGCTGACGTCGTTCTGATGTACGCCGAGGCCTTGGGGCAGCAGGGAAACATCTCCGAGGCTCTTACGTATCTCAACAAGACCCGTACCCGCGCCGGCCTTCCAGAGCTGACCGAGGCCGAGGTCTCCGGCAAGGATGCCTTCATCAAGGAACTGGCCGATGAAAGAGGAAGGGAGTTCGCCCTTGAGGGACAGAGATGGTTCGACCTTGTCCGTCTTGGACTGGCCGTGGATTTGTTCAAGAGCCTTGGCTACTCGCTTGACTCCCACAACCTTCTCTTTCCGATTCCTCACGATCAGATCGAGATTGTGAACGATGATTCCATCCTTTGGCAGAATCCTGGATTCTGATGATAACACTAAGATATTGATAAACATAGAAAAGAAATGAAACGAATATTATATTGCATCATTGCGGCGATCGCTTGTCTGGCGATGAGCTCCTGCTGGCAGGAGGATATTCCCGAGACAGGAGGACCTCGCCATCAGGTGACTGATTTGAAGGCCGTTCCAGGTGATGAGGAGGTTCAGTTGTCGTGGTCAGTCCCTGAAGGATGGAATCCGACTGAGTACATCATCACTTACACGAAAGGCTCTGAGCAGACCATCCGCACCGACGGTCAGAACTACACTGTGACCGATCTTGCGAACGGAGACGACTATGTGTTCTCCGTCCAGGCGGTTTATGGCAATCTGATTTCCAATCCAGTCGAGGTTTCGGCGAGGCCGAGCACCTCAAGGCTCCCTGTGACTGACCTTGACGCGGACGCTTCCGACGCCACGGTTACCTTGACTTGGACCCGTCCGTCCCGATTGCTTACTTCCTACACCTTGACTTGGTTTATGGAAGGAGCCGAGACCGACGTTCAGAAAGCCGAGATCGAGGCCGACAAGGAAAGTTATGACGTGACCGGCCTGACCAACGACAAGAACTATACGTTCACCCTTGTGGCTAATTATGCCAAAGGTCCTGCCGAGGCCGCGCAGGTAAAGGCGATGCCTACTCTGGCGATTCCTTACACCCTTGACAGGAGCAAGGCTGCCATCAACCAACCGATCAAGTTCACGTTCAACACCGAAGGTTATCCTGGCGCGACGAATGTCAAGTGGACATTCCCTGACGGAAAGGTTCTCGAAGGTGTCGAGGTTTCCAAGGGCTTCACCGCGACCGGAGCGCAGCAGGTTACCCTGAGCGCTGACATCAAGGGCAAGACAAAGACCTGGACCCTTGAGGTGGAAATCCGTCCGTATGTCGTATTCTTCAACGATTGGGAGATGTCCGGCACAAACTACGAGGGCTTCAAGGGTAGTTGCCCGGTCTTCTCGCCTGACGGAAAGACCGTCTATGATATCACCTTCAACAAGAAGGCTGTTCTCTACGCATTCGATGTCATCAGCGGGGATATTAAGTGGAAATATGTCCCTGAAACCAATTCGGGCAGTTACAACCCTCTGACCGTCAACCCTAAGACAGGTGACATCTATTATGGTACCACATCCTCAGGTCAGTTCTATGCTGTCACCGCTGATGGACAACTCAAATGGAAGTTCACCGAGGCCGGCTCAATGCAGAGCGCCGCGCCGGCTGTCAATGCCGCCGGTACGGAAGTCTATATCGGTGACAAGGCCGGAAATGTGTTCGCCCTCGACGCCGCTTCCGGCGCGAAGAAATGGCAGGCGGCCATTGGCACGGCGGTCGCTGGTCTCCTCGTGAACGGAACTGAGCTTGTCGTTGGCGCCGGAGCGACCATAACGTTCCTGAACATTTCGGACGGCTCGCTGCTCAAGGCATTGACGATGAGCGCGAATATGGTCGGGATCTCCGGCTTTGCCGTGGCCGCTGACAAGAACACAATGTACGTTCCTGTCGCCGCCGGACTCAGCTCGATTGATCTGGCCAAGAAGGAGATCATCGTTGACAACTTCGTGTTCGCCGGCAATAACCCTTACGAGCCGGTTGTGGCTCCGAACGGAACCGTCTTCGTCGGCTGCAAGGACAACCACGTCTATAACATCGACAAGGATTTGACCAAGGTGAACTGGAGCTACGAGCATATCCTCTCCAATGGAGGCAAGGCCAACGCTTTCAACTTCTCACACCCTTGCGTTGACACAGAGAACCATTTCTACATCACTTCAGGACAGTACGGCAACACTTCCTATATTTTCAACAGTGATGGAACGATCAAGGAATCCTGGAGCGAGAACGCTGATGACACAAACCAGAAGCAGATGGGAGGCAACAACCTTCTTGACGGTGTGTTCTATTCAGCCTTCATCGGATCCAAGACGGCCAACGGTCTGATGGTCGGCAAATATGTCGGTGGCCAGAGAGCCTCAGGATGGAGCACCCACGGTGGTGACATCTGCGGTTCCTGCTGCCTAAGGTAATCATTTCCGGCCCGGCCCGTGGGAAAAAGTCCTGCGGCCGGGTCGGGATATTCATTAAAAATGAAGAAAATGAATAAGATAAGGTTTATATCCATTGTGTCGGCCGCGCTTGCCTTGTGTGCCGCCGGCGCATGCTCGGAGGACAAGGATTCCGAGATCAGGGATCTTGCGGTCAAGGCCAAGATAACCTTGAGCCCGTATTATGAGGCGAGCAAGGACTTCAAGACCGCGGGGGCTATTGTCACACCGGCTTGGGGAGCCGATGACAAAGGTGTCATAATGCTGGAGCCGGACGGAATCGCGAAGAGAGCCGAGGCTTCTCCGATCATCACGGGAAGCAGCTCATCGTATTTTCTGTTCAATGTCCAGGCTTCCCGGCTTGAGACCACGGTGTTGAGTTGGTACCCTTCCGGAGCTGACGTGCGTCTGTCCGGAAAAAACGTGAAATATACCATCCCGACCAACCAGAACGGAACCGAGGTTCCCGTTATGCTGGACGTGGTGAGCGCCAATGTCAACTCCTACGAAGGCTGCGACTTCAAACTGAAGCCTGCCGGATGTATGCTGTTCGTGAACGTAGCGATGGGGGACTACGATGTCGCCTCACTTGAGCTGACCGCCAACGGCGGAGAGAATCTTGCCGGCGAGGTCACCGCTGACATCGCCGAGGGCACATTCACCGCAAACTCAGCGTCCGTCAAGATGACTCCGGCCACTCCGGTGGACTGCCGCTCGAACTCTGTGTTCATCCCTGTCTATTGCGCTCCTGTCACCCTTTCAAAGGGCTTCACCGCTAAGATAACAACTTCTTCCGGCCAGACTATCACAGCCACAAACCACAGCGAGATCGTCCTTGAGGCGGGCGAGAGGATCAGCACCGAGAAGCTGGCAGAGGACGAATCGACCGAACTTGTTTTCTGCGGAGACAACCACGTGTTCGTCATCAACGCGGCAGTCGCCAAGGATTCCTACAAGGAAGGTCTTATCTGGTCGTGGGATGCCAGAACAGCTGCCTCTGAACTCGGACTCGCTGCCGATCGTTGCGACCATCTGGACGAGTGCAAGTTCGTGGACAACGGCACCAAACTGCTGCTGACAAGTTCCTACGGATGGTGCATCCTTTTGGACTACGCCACCTCAAAGGTGCTTTTCCACGCGACCGGACTGCCTAACGCCCATTCCGCTGAATATCTCCCTGGAGGCTACATCGCTGTGGCCACATCCACAGGATCGACCGCCAACCACAACAAGGTGCATATCTATAATTCGGCCAGGTCAGAGGTCTCATTGGCGAACGCCGACCTTTATTCCGGCCACGGAGTTGTCTGGGACTACAAGAGGAACGTGCTGTACGCCGCCGGCGGAAATGTCATCAAGATATTCAGGATCAACGGCCTCGGCACCGACAAGCCTTCGTTCGAGCTCGTCAAGAGCATCACGGCTCCTCAAGACGGAATCCACGACATCAACCGTGTGGACGACAACACCATCACAGTGGCGGGCAGCAGGGCTTACCTGTTCAATGTCGAGACCGAGCAGTTCACGGAGATGCCTTTGTTCTCAGGCTCCACCGCTCTGAAATCCCTGAACTACAACGCCGAGACCGGCGAGGTTTGGTACACGGACGCGACCATCCCGGAGGGAGACGAGAGCTGGTCTTCCCACAAGATCCGCTACAGCAGGAACATCAGCGCCTCCGCCCCGGACAGAATCATCAATGTTGACATTGATATGTACAAGGTCCGTGTAAGAAAGTGGTAAATAATCGTTATATTTGTCAGGTGAAATGCTTAATGAAGACAAGCAGTTACTTGAGCAGATAGCAGGAGGGGATGTCAAGGCTCTTGGCATCCTCTATGTTCTGTATGCCGGGCGCATCCGAAATTTCGCGTTCAGTATGCTTCAGAACTCCTCGGAGGCGGAGGACATCACGCAGGATATGTTCCTCAAGATCTGGAACTCCCGTAAAGCTCTCCGTGAGGTTGATTCGCTCAAGTCCTACCTGTTCAGTATGGCGCACAACGCCGTCCTGAATTTCATTAAGCGCAAGGGCGTGCGCGACAGGTACCAGAAGGCCACTGTCGGAGTCAGCACGGAGCAGTATGAGCCGTCGTTCCAAATGGACACGTTCGAGTTGCTGAAAAGCATAGACGAGGCTTTGGAAGATATGTCTGTCCTAAGGAAGACAATCTTCAGGATGAACCGCTACGAACACAAGACTTACCAAGAGATTGCCGACGCGCTGATGATAAGTCCCAAGACGGTCCAGTACCACATCTCCTGCGCCCTCGCTGAACTAAGGAAGCTTCTTTAGACATTGACTGACAAAATTTTAAAAATTAATGAATATATGAAAGCAAGAATTTTGTATCTGATCGCCGCCGCTGTGTGCCTCTGCTCCTGCGGGACGGCAAAGAAGAATGTGGTTGATGCGGCCAAGTACCCTAACAGGGCCGAGATGATCGTGGCGCAGATGCACGACCCGGCCTCAAAGTATGTGGTCGTGGCCTGCCACAGAGGCGACTGGCGCAACTATCCGGAGAACTCCATCCCTGCCATCGAGTCTATCATCAGGATGGGCGCTGACATAATGGAGCTCGACCTCAAGCTCACCAAGGACAGCGTTCTCGTGCTCTCTCACGACAGGACGATCGATCGCTGCACCACCGGAAAGGGCCTTGTAAGCGATTACACCTTGGATGAGCTCAAGAAGTTCCGTCTCAAGCGCGCGCACGGCGTTGCCACCGACTCCCTGCACATCTGCACCCTCCGCGAGGCGCTGGAGTGCTGCAAGGACCGCATCTGCGTGAACGTGGATCAGGGTTATGAATATTACGACTTGGTTCTCGCCCTCACCGAGGAACTCGGAGTCACCGACCAGATCCTGATCAAGGGCAAGAAGCCTGTAGCCGAGGTGGCCGGGAGGATGGCCGCCCACGAGCACAATATGATGTATATGCCTATCATTGACATCCAGAAAGAGGCCGGAAAGGCTCTTTTCAATGAATATATGGAGACCGGCACCGTTCCTCTCGCCTACGAGGTTTGCTGGAAGAAGATGACCCCTGAGGTTGAGGACTGCTTCAAGAAGATTATCGACTCAGGCTCAAAGCTTTGGATCAACACTATCTGGGGAAGCCTCTGCGGCTATCTGGACGATGACAAGGCTCTTGACTGCGGCGATCCTGCCCTCATCTACGACCAGGTGATCGGCTACGGCGCGTCACTCATCCAGACCGACCGTCCTGAGCAGCTGCTCAAGTACCTCCGCGAAAAGGGATTGCACGATTAGGAAGCCGTCTGGATAGTCATAATATTCATTTAAGATGGCTTCATTTCTCGATTTTTTCAGGATAAGTTCTCCGTCCGCCGCCAAGGTGGCTCCGGAGAACACTGACAAGGTCTGGAAACGTTCCCGCTTCCAGTCCTTCATCGCCATCACGTTCGGCTACGCGCTCTATTACGTGTGCCGTATGTCGATGGGCGTGATGAAGCAGCCGCTGATTGACGCCGGCCTGCTCAACGCCACGCAGCTTGGTATCATTGGCGCCTGCCTTTACTGGACCTATGCCGTGGGCAAGTTCGTCAACGGATTCCTGGCCGACGGCTCGAATGTCAAAAGGTTTATGGCCACCGGTCTGGTGCTGTCGGCCGCCGCCAACCTGATTATGGGAGTGCTTGGCGCCACAGCGGTCAGCGCTGGCATCAGCGGCTCCATCATATTCATAGTGTTCGCGATAATGTGGGGCATCAACGGCTGGGCTCAGTCTATGGGCTCTCCGCCTTCCATCGTCACACTTTCGAGGTGGTTCCCGCTGCGGATACGTGGCACGTACTATGGATTTTTCAGCGCCTCGCACAACATCGGCGAAGGCCTCTCGTTCATATTCGTAGGTTCCATTGTGGCCGCCTTCGGTTGGAAATGGGGCTTCTTCGGAGCGGCCTGCGCCGGCCTTCTGGGAGTGCTTTTGATCTTGTTCTGGCTGCACGACACGCCTGAGAGCAAGGGACTTCCGTCCATTGAGGAACTTTCCGGCGAGGAGACAAAGAAGCCGGCCGCGCAGGAGTCCGCTGAGTCCGCCGAGGCCAGGGCCGCCGAGACCAGAAAGATCCAGAAAGCCGTTCTCCGCAATTCAGGAGTATGGATTCTGGCCCTGTCCAGCGCGTTCATGTATATGAGCCGCTACGCCATCAACGAGTGGGGCACGATCTTCCTTCAGGAGACTTATGAATATGACCTCAAAGCCGCCGCCGCGATCATCGGCATCAACCCGATCTTCGGAGTGCTGGGAACGGTATTCTCAGGCTGGCTGTCCGACAAGGTGTTCAAGGGAGACAGGAAATATCCCGCCTTCACCGCAGGTGTCCTTGAGGCGATTTCCCTCTACCTCTTCCTGTTCGGAAACGGCAGCCATTTCACGCTCATCCTTTCGATGATCCTGTTCGGAATCGCCATCGGTGTTCTGATCAGTTTCCTTGGCGGTCTGATGGCCATTGACCTTGTTCCGAGAAAGGCCTCCGGCGCCGCCCTCGGCATCGTAGGAGTGGCTTCCTACGCCGCCGCCGGCTTGCAGAACGTAGTCACCGGCCTCCTTCTGGACAACAATACGGTCGAGGTAGTGAACAAGCTCGGCGAGACCGTGACCAAACACGATTTCACCTACGTCAGCTGGTTCTGGCTAGGCGCCGCCGTCATCTCCTTCCTCCTCCCGATGCTCAACTGGCGTCGCAAGCGGCAGGAGATATAAAAGACTTTGTTCGGATCAACATAAAAGAAGGGTGGCCAATATTTGGTCACTCTTTTTTGTTCGTCCAGCACGAACATACCCTAAAGGGTGCAAGTCCCTAAACCGCCCTGATAGTGGGAAGGTTACAGCCAAAGGCAAGG